>ERZ791858.239-NODE-239-length-62070-cov-43.692574_pt1 | contig 62070 bp, 48 predicted proteins | sample MGYA00510284_ERZ791858 | MGnify/ENA primary metagenome ERZ791858 (study PRJEB30046, sample SAMN00792077) | human gut metagenome | study: EMG produced TPA metagenomics assembly of the A metagenome-wide association study of gut microbiota in type 2... | reverse complement strand
CCGGCAGATATCGTGGTCCGGGCAGCGCAGGGCTACCGTATCGAGGCCGCCCGTCGCCGCATCAGGCACGATGGGCTTGCGCGGCAGGACGATGGTCAGCGGTCCCGGCCAGAAACGGTCCATGAGCTTCTGTGCCGTCGGCGGGATGACAGCCGCTGCCTGGCGGGCCCCTTCTTCGTCGGGTACGGTCAGGATGAGCGGATTATCGCTGGGCCGGCCTTTGGCGACGTAAATGCTGCGGCAGGCGTCAGCGTCGAGGCCATTGGCACCGATACCATAGACCGTTTCCGTCGGAAAGACGACCAGGCCGCCGTCGCGGATGATCTGGCCCGCTTCTTCGAGGATGGCTTTCTGTTTCTCTATATCCGTAATTTCTACAAGTTTCGTCTGTTTCATCGTCTCTACTCTTTTCTGGAAAATACGAGGACCCTGTCGATGCCGCCGTAATCCTTGACGGTCTGTTCGTGGTCATAGGCGCCATGGCGGCAGAAAATAGCCGTCACGGCGTCGGCCTGGCCGGCGCCGATTTCGACGGCACAGTGGCCGCCGGCCTTGACGTAAGCCGGGCTTTCTGCGGCGATGCGGCGATAGAATTCCAACCCATCGTCGCCGCCGTACAGGGCCAGGGCCGGGTCGTGGCGCACTTCCGGCTGGAGATGTTCCATATCGCCCTTGGTCAGGTACGGCGGATTGGACACCAGCCAGTCACAAGCGCCTTGCGGAACCTTAGTGAATAAATCGCTTTCGATCCAGGTCACGCGGCCGTCGAGGCCCAGGGTACGGCCATTTTCAGCGGCTATGGCCAGGGCCTTGGGCGAGATGTCGACGCCCGTCCCCGTGGCCTGCGGCAGATAGTGGAGCAGGCTGAGGATGATAGCTCCGCTGCCCGTACCGATATCGATGATAGCCGGCGCCATCCCTTCGGCAGCGGCGACGACAGTCTCGACGAGCATTTCCGTTTCCGGCCTGGGAATGAGGACGTCTTCACTGACCTTGAACTCGAGGCCCATGAAGGCCTTGGTACCCAGGATATGGGCCACGGACAGGCGGTCAGCCCGCTGTTTGACCATCGCCCGGTAGGCTGCCAGTTCTTCACCGTTCATGGGTTCGTCATAATGGGCGTACAGGTAGATGCGCTCTTTATGCAGGACATGGGCCAGGAGGATTTCCGCATCGAGGCGCGGCGAATCGATGCCTTTGCCGGCAAAGTACCGTTGCGTCCATTGCAGCAAGGCACCGATAGTCCAAATCTTATTCATCTTCGGCTTCTTTCATCAATTCCGCCCGGCGGGCTTCGGCCAGGGCCTGGATGAATTCGTCGATATCGCCGTTGAGGATGTTATCCAGCTTGTACAGGGTCAGGTTGATGCGATGGTCCGTCACGCGGCCTTGCGGGAAGTTATACGTGCGGATACGTTCGCTGCGGTCGCCCGTACCGACCTGGCTGCGCCGTTCTTCCGTCAATTCGGCATCGGCCTTCTGCTGAGCCTGGTCGAGGAGGCGGGCTTTCAGGACGCGCAGGGCCTTGGCACGGTTTTCCAGCTGGGATCGTTCATCCTGACATTCGACGACCATCCCCGTCGGGATATGGGTCATGCGGACGGCAGAACTCGTCTTATTGACGTGCTGGCCGCCGGCACCGGAGGCGCGGAAATAGTCGACGCGGACGTCGTCCATGTTGAGGTCGATTTCGACGTCTTCCGCTTCCGGCAGGACGGCAACGGTTGCCGTCGACGTGTGGATACGGCCGCCGGCTTCGGTGACGGGCACGCGCTGGACGCGGTGGACGCCCGATTCATATTTCAACTTGCCATAGACGCCAGAGCCTTCGACGGAGAAGACGACTTCCTTGAAGCCGCCCAATTCCGGTGCGTTGGAGCTGATGATGCTCGTCTTCCAGCCCGGCTGTTTTTCGATGTATTTCAGGTACATGCGGAACAAATCGCCGGCAAAGAGGGCTGCTTCGTCGCCGCCGGCACCGGCGCGGATTTCCATGATGACGTTCTTGTCATCCCGCGGGTCCTTGGGCAGCATGAGGACGTGCAGCTGGTCTTCCAGGTCAGCCTGTTCCTTGGTCAGGCCGTTCATTTCTTCCTTGGCCATGGCGATGAGGTCGTCGTCGCTGTCGGGATCGTCGATGATTTCCTTGTCACCGTCGATGGTGCTGGTAATGTCTTTGTATTTGCGGAACGTTTCGACAATCGGCATCAGCGAAGCGTGTTCCTTGGTCAGTTTCTGCCATTCGTCCTGACGGGCGATGACAGACGGGTCGCTGATCTGCTGTTCCAGGTCCATGAATTTATTTTCTACGGCCTGGACTTTATCCATAAAAGAGCTCATAAGGTCCTCCTCATTTCAATTCGTTCGATTCATTTTCTTCATCAGCCGGCTTGGCGGCGTTGAGGGCTTCGATAGCCACTTCGATCTGGTCGGCATGGGGTTCCCGCGTCGTCAGATACTGGAGCCACAGGCCCGGACGGAATAAGGCTTGAATGACCGGATTCTGGGTGCGGCCAGCGAGGCGTATCATTTCATAACTGATGCCGGCGACGACGGGCATGAGCAGCACGCGGGATACGATGCGTTCGACGAGATTCGGCCAGCCCAGGAAGGCAAAGACGAAAATCGACACGACCATGACGATGAGCAGGAAATTCGTACCGCACCGCGGATGGAGGCGGCTGTGGCGCTTGACGTTCTCGACGGTCAGCTCTTCTCCCGATTCATACGTCCAAATGGTCTTGTGTTCGGCACCATGGTATTCAAAGACGCGGCGGATGTCCGACGTCAGGGAAATCCCCCATATATATAATAGAAATATAGCGAGGCGCAGGACCCCTTCGACGACGTTCAGGCGAAAGGCACTGTCAGCCACGCCGGGAATGAACTTGGCTGCATACGTCGGGATGGCCAGGAAAAAGACGATGGCCAGGACGACAGACACGGCCATGGTCAGGGCCATCTGCGTGTTCGACAGCTGCTCATCTTCTTCACCGGCAGCCTGGGCCGAATAGGACAGGCTCTTCATACCGTATACCAGGGACTCGCACAAGGCAACACTGCCCCGCAAAAAAGGCTTCTTCAAAATCGGATACCGTTCGGTAATGGAGTGAACGGCGTCTTTCTTTACAGTAATTTCACCGGACGGCGTCCGCACTGCTGTGGCAATGCTGACAGGACCGCGCATCATAACCCCTTCGATGACGGCCTGGCCGCCGACGTACGTCTTCGGTTTCTTCAAAGAGTTGCCTCCATTTCTGTACATACAAATAGAGCAGAGCATTTCTGCTCTGCTGCCCACTTGTACTGCTGCTTATTTAGCTGTTTTACCATAACGTTTATTGAACTGTTCGATACGGCCGCGAGCCTGCTGAGCGCGCTGCTGACCCGTAAAGAACGGATGGCATTTGGAGCAAATTTCAACACGCAGTTCCGGTTTCGTAGAACCTGTTTCAAACGTATTGCCGCATGCGCAAGTAACTTTCGCATTCGGGTAGTACTTCGGATGAATACCTTCTTTCACCACTTACACCTCTTTCTGTATCAATCATTCAAAACCTATGCTAGAATAGTTTAGCACATTGGCCCTTGAAATGCAAGGATTTTTTTCCCGCAAAAGGCGATACCGTATTTCCATACACGCTGAATTCCCCGCTGGCGGAATTCCGTCACGTATTCTCTTTCTTCAATCTGCTGCAACGCCTCTTTGGCCCTCGCCGCCATATCCGCTTCACTGGCAGCCACTTTGAATTCCATAATGACGCCGGCTTTGGCCACATCCTTGGGAATAATCGCCAAGTCGAAGCGGCCGTACCCGCTTTCCCGGTTCGATTCGATAATATAATCGGATACAAATAACGCCGTCATGCCAAGGACGAAGCCGTGATAGAAACTTTCTTTATTGGCCGTATCATATACGCTGACCAGGTCCCGGAGATAGCCTCCCAGCAGTTCCGAAAAGGCCTTTCCGTTGCCTGAAAGTAAATCATCGAACATGGTTTCCAGCCGGGACACGGAAAATCGACCTCTCATCTTGTCAAGGATTTCAAAACGATATACATCCTGTACTTCCCGGTTGGGAATGACCAATTCACAGCGTATGCCGCCGATTCCCCGCTTGCGGCTGACAGCCGTCAAATAGCCCGTCGTCAGCAGCATCGTATAGAGGGCATCCGTATCCCGGCCAATATCTTCATAAATGACGCCTTCCCGTATCAAAGCCGTCACATGGCTCCCCTGTAAAAGAGACAGTAAATCCGTCTCCGTTTCAGCCGTCACATGGCGCAGCATTTCCCGGATAATGCCATTTCCCGACGTATTGACCCAATAATCTCCGACATCGCCGTGACGGAAAAAATTGACAATCGACCAGGGATTATAAATCTCCGCCCCACCGAAGAGATAGCCATCATACCACGCTTTCAAGGCCGGAAGGGCTGCGGTCATGGAAAGGTCTTCTGCCATCTGGGCCACTTCCTGTGGCGTAAATCCAATGACATCCCGATAGGCAGCATCCATGACGGAACAAACGTCGAGATTATTCAAATCGCTGAAAATACTCTCTTTGGCCACCCGCAGGACCCCTGTCAGTACGGCAAAATCCAAGTCGCGATTGCCCTTCAGGACACTGCCCAGGAACTGTTTCATAAAAGCGATGCACTCTGTATAAAAGCCATGTTCCCAAGCCTGCTGAATCGGCGCATCGTATTCATCGAGCAATAAAATGACAGGCTTGCCGAAATGCTGATGCATCATCTTGACCAATAGTGCCAGGGCCAGCTGCATTTCATTCTGCCCGGCCCCCTGCTGTTTCAGTGCCAGGAAGCGCCTGCGTAAATCCGGGTTCACAGCCGGACTCTCTGCCAGATACTCATGGTCGATGAACCAATAACTGATCCAGGAACTCAGGGATTGCAGCATCTGCGGCCAAGTAAGGTCCTTCAAATCTTTCAAAGACAAGAACAGCACCGGATACTGGCCGCGATGGGCCATGTAGGCAGGGCCGGCCCCTTCGATTGCCAGTCCGTCGAAGAGATGACGGCTCTGTGCCTCTTTTTCGATAGAAAAGAAATACTCCAGCATACTCAGGGTCAAGGTCTTGCCGAACCGCCGCGGCCGCGTAATCAGCGTCACTGCACTGTGCCCGTCGATGAGCTGGCGGATAAAATCCGTCTTGTCGACGAAATAATAATGCTTGCTCCGTATATCAAAAAAATTATCGACACCAATCGGCATCTGCCACTTCATACCATCACCTTCTTTCCTAGGCGGGGCTCTTCTCCTGTTCTTTGTCTTTTATTATAACAAGAATCACGAGAAACAAAAAGAGGAGCCACGCCATGAAGGGCTCCCCCTCAGGCATGACTCCTAACGCCTTACACTTCTACGATTTTGACGTCTTTGACATATTTCCCCTGGCTCCGCAGCCACATTTCGATGCCCTTCCCGTAGACTTCCGCTTCCAGCTGGTACGTCCCGTTATCTTCACTCAGTATCTTCGCCGTCGGCAAACGGTCCAAGATGGCGTCGATATCATAACCCGTATAGGTGAAGGTGACGCGCTGCAGCCGTCCGCCGTACATGAACTGGACGCGTTTGCGGAACTCGCCTTCCTGGAAACGCCGGTTATAAGGAATGTGGAACGTCTCTTTTTCGACATCCAAGGTCTTGATCCGGTCCAAGCGGTAAATCGTCGGCGTAATGTCCCGGGCGCTTTCATAGATCTTTTCGATATCCTTATCGTCGATGAAGGCGATGAGATAAAAATAGTATTCCGAAAAGAGCAGGGCCAAGGGCTTCAGCCGCCGCTGGACGATTTTCCGGTCCTTCAGCCGGCCATAAGCCACATCGACATAGCGGTGCTGCTGGATGGCCTCACCGAGGTGCCACATGGTGTCGAGGAAACTCGTCCGGTGCCGCGGTTCAACGTAGTGGAAGGCCTCATTATTGACCAGGCGGGTCACCATGGCCTGATTCGACGCCGGCACACAGCAGGAAATCACCTTGTGCAGCATTTCTTCCATTTCCGTCTTGACGAAAGCCCGGCTATCGAGCAAAATCTTGCATAATGCCAAAATCTCACTGTTCGACAACTTCTGGACCTGGCCGCCTTCCATGCGGTAGCCCTTTTCCACATAATCATAGACAATATCACAAGGCGTCCCGTCGCCGACAGCCATGCCATTACGGCAAAACGCCCGGATATCTTCAATATCCCGCTGGATACTGCGCTCATTCACGCCATACTGCTGGGCCGCCGCCGGCTTCTGAATCGTCTGGCCAGCCAGCAGCTGCGAATACAGCGCCAGTACCCGCGAAACCTTATCTTCCTTCAAATAAACACATCCTTTCAAGAAGGCTCCCATCATAGGGGAGCTGGCCGCCAACGGCGGTCTGAGAGGTTGCCCCGCTTTAAATCGTAATCGTCATCGTAATAGGCTGGGCCAACCCATACCACCGGGCGATAATATAAAGGACCAGCACGTATAACAGCACATTGACAATCACACAGCGGACACGATGCCGATTTTCCTGGGGCTCCTTCTTGGGGGCAAAAATACCAACGAGCAGCCCCAAAAAGCCAAGAGTAATAAAAATCAGCACTCCTCTCGTAAGCCACTCGCCGCTGTTCCATCCCGTCTCGTAGACAGCCAAGAAATTGACGCCAAGGCCATAAATAAAAGGCCATAAAACCTGTATCAAAATATAAAATAAAGGTCGTAAAATAAACCATTTAATCAGCCAGGCAACGCCTTGAGCCACAGCCGTCCCCATCGTTTACGTCCTCACGTCCTTCTCAAATCTTACAGACAAACTGATTACACGATTGTACGCCCCGGGTCTTCATGTTTCGCACCATGCACTGGTTCTCAGCCAGCGGATTGTACTCCCAAAAACCGACAATCGGCGCCTTCGGCCGGATGGCCTGGTTCATCGGGTCATACCAGTGCTTACAAAAAGCACACTTATGTGAAGCGGGATGATTCAAATTCATGAGCTCCATCGTATATGACCTCCTTAATCCGCATCATCATGCGATACATCGATGACTTCGACAGCCACTTCCCCATTTTCCATATGCCGGGCTTCCAGAATGAACATCTCTTTAGCCTTATCGCCGATGATCTGCGTCGAATACGCATCGAAACCGCCGCCAATCAGACCGCCGACGAGGGGGATGGCCTTCCCTAAATTAATGGCGCTCTTCGTCCCGAAACGCGACAACAAACGCATCGTAACCGTCCGATTGATGCGATTGAAGAGCACAGTCGACAACCGTTGAATCGCTTTAGCCGTCAACGTCGTCCCCACCTTGATACCAGCCTGCTTCAAGACTTCCTTGAGCTGGTTGCCGCAAAGACAGGCAATGACCAGCGTCCGCACCCGGTCGCTCTGCAAATCATAGCCGCCCATATGGGCAATGGCCGCAATCATCTGCAGCTGCATATACAGCACACTGAGGACATTGGCAGACAAAGCCACGGGTAGCGTAATAGCGCCGCCTAAACTCGTCAAAAAGCCCGAAGCCCCGCACTTGATGACCTGATTGCGGATCAACATATCCACCTGTTTCTCCAAATCATCGCCAGTCGCCATATATTCCGCCGCCAGCGCCTCGGCCCCCTTCATACCGGCAATGCCACTGAGGGCCTTATCATAAGACAATGACAAAGCTTTTCCCATAGCCGTTACATCCATAATATCACCTTACCCTACATATAAATTCTTCCTGTACCTATATCATAGCAGATGATGACGACAAATACTGTCATTTTTGAAAAAGCCAGGTGCTTTTTGCAAAGCCCTGGCTCTTTTTATTAAATCATTCCACGCCGCCCTGATATCGGTTTTACTTTTTTGACTTCTTGAGGCGTTGCTTTCGGTGAAGGCGGAAGAAAATCCACTTTTTGCAAGGCTTCGTCAATATGTTTCAATAACTCATCCCGCGAAACGCCATAAGAATCTCCCGTATAGAGGCGTAATGTCTTCATGGTCAAGGTACCTCGTTCATAGAGCTGGACGAGCATTGCCGTTTCCAAAGCACTGCGGCAGGCCTTTTTCTCAAGTGCCTGGGCCAGACAAGAAAAAATCAAGGGATGAAAGGTAGCTTCCTCAGGCGCCGCCCAAGAAAGATGGCTCAGGTTGAAATAAAAAGTATTATTCAAACTTTCAATAACTTCTTCCCAAGTAGCAGGAATGTGCGGCAGCTGCCCCTGGTGATAGTAAAAGGACCCCAAATCCACCATTCCATCGCCTAATGGTTTTAGCGTCACATCCAGCAATCGTGTCGTCACACCGACCTGTACAGCCGTGGTTTCAGGCAGCAACTGCAGGAAATAGCACTTTCCCTCCTGATAAGTCCCCTTGCACAAGCTTTTTAAAGACAATTTCTGCTGTAAAAACCAGAGAACCCCTTGCTTCCATAATATGCCGGGATGGATGAGGATATCGTCGTCCGTCGCTTCGTATTCCAGACCACAGATGATACCTTCCGAGAGGCTGCGGCAGTATAACTGCAACGTCTGCCGCGGCCAGGCATATAAAAGGTCCAGCATTTCCTTCGTCAAGATACTGCCTTTAGTAAAGACAGTGTCCTTATTTTCAAACATATCCTCACCGCTTCCCATCAAAGAACGTCATCAGCGAATCCGATTCAAAACTGTAATAGCAAGGACCTTTTTGTAAATAGAGTTTCTGGATGCCTTGATTATTCATGCTTTTTACCTGGAATAGGTAAACCCCATAGCCGTCCTTCGCCGGGACTGCAAAGATGCCATATTCTTCATGCTTTTCTGAATCTGTAGCGGTTCTCCCTAACTGACTTCTAAGGGCGCTTTCAATAGCATCATAATACTCATCGCAAACGTCGCCTTTGATGAGGGAAAATAAATCATCATATGTCAGATCTTTGATATCGCTGCGATTAAAGGCAAAGTCAAAGGAATTTACGATTTCATCCGGTTCTTCTCTCTTCCGCACTTGGAAAAGAGAACGGCTGGCTGTCGTCGGGAAGAAAGCCACATTGAGTCCGATGCTGCCATCATCATTCCGATGTAATAACGGAATGTCTTCAGCCTGCGGATGCGCTGCATCTTTGCGGACTAACATCAAATCATACAGGAGTTTAGGCGTAAGCGATTGAATGACCGGTTCAAACCTTCCTTCATCTTTATCCATATTGTAACGGATACTGCCTTCCAGGCAGTCCAGTTTAAGTTGTTCATCGTCAACCTCTTTATCGCCCCTGCTGCGAAGGCATCGGCCAGGAATGAATTCTTTCAGCAGCTGGGCAAACAAATCGATTTTGCAGGACTGACCAGATAAGCGGTAGTTGAAATTATACGTTTCCTTTTCCAAGTCATCTACAGGCAGGACGCGGGTCCATAAATAATAAATATCGGCATATAACAGCCGTTCGATGTCGGTAATCGTAATCCGCAGCCCTTCTAAAGGTTTTTCCTTCTTCACTAATTTTCCTTTTTCATTTCTCCAATAGAGATAATACATGTCCTGCGTCCCAATACCGACTTCCAGGTCTTTTTCATCATCAAAATCCAAGGATACCCGGTCTTTTTGCGTCTGGTAAAAAGATTTTTTATAGGCTTCGGCCATCTGCCACAAATAATAGAAATTACGCTTGACATATAATTTATCTGTCCTCATCCGTTCTTCGGCAAAGCGGGTCGGAATCAGCTTTTCTGCTTCTGCATAGGCATTTTCTACGTTTTGGTAAATCTTTTCCCACCCTGCCTTTCTTTCGTCATCAATGAGGTTGAGGATAGCATTTTCATCCATGATGAGTTCCTTCATGGAAATATCTTTTTGATGGGCCTGATGGTAATCCATCTTGATTTTCAGCATCTGTAAGATACGGAATGTCAAGTTGTTGCCGCCAAAGTTCGAATCGCCGTTTTCAAATCCCGTCTTGATTTCCAAGCGGGGACAGCTGCCAGCTGCTCCATCTTGAGAAATAGTATAATCGCAACGGGCCAGATCCGTCGTCCCGCCGCCGCAGTCGCTGATCATAATGGGCAGTCCTTTGCCAGATTCCAGATTATTCAATTTGTTGGCAATGAACTGATAGACAATAGCAATGCCTTCATCCAGGCTGGAACTGCTGCGTAAGACCGTATATTCGCCGTTAAATAATCCCTTCATGGCATTGATAAAGGAATCTTTCAACTTGACCGGTGCTGTAAAGTGAATCCGTTCAAATTTTTTCTTGAAGAATTTTTCTTCCGCCGTATGGATAACGAAATCCAAATAGGCTTTGATGATTTCCTTATGCTGGACTTTTCCCCGCCGTCCTTGTTCATCATAGATTTCTTCTTCTGAGTCGAGGTCATTGATCCAGCGCTTGATTTCATAAAAGACACTGGCTGTCGTACAGTAATCTTTTTCTCTTACTTTTTGTAAGGCTTCATAACCAAAGAGATACGTAACCTTCTTGTCTTCTATTTTTTGGACATAGACGATGGTCGGTACCATCCGGCGTTCAGCCATGGCCCCATTGCTCTTATCGATGAATTTGACAATTTCTATGCTATCGTCGTCGGAAAGGATACCATAGGACCCGGCTGTCGTATTACTCGTACCAAAGTCGATACAAAGGGTCCGGTCCGTTTTTTCCATTTCTTGGAAGTAGACATAGCACGTAACCAAATACGCTTCAGGAACGTTATCGGGATTCAAGGGTCTTTGATTCAATACAGCAGCGGCTTCCTGGGAAAACAGCAGGACCTGGCATTGCGTATGGCTGCGGAAAAAGTCATAATCAATATCGTCGGCTGCAAAAATCAAATGGATTTCGTCATCAGCATCTTTTTCCAAATGGCCCGAAGCGACTACTTCCCCATTCTCTCCATCAAGGCCAATCAAAGCGGCGGCCCCGAAATATAAGGAATAGTCTTCGCTTTCCAAGCAAAAATCATCTTGCACGCCAACGGGGAGTCTGTCGACGACGATTGGGCTGTCTGAAACTTGGATAGCTCCATCATCGATGATTCTGCACTTAGCGCTTTTTTTCAGTGTTTCATACAGCCGTTGCAAATCCATCTTCGTCAAAGGGATTTTATCTTCTTGTTTTTCTTCTTTTGAAGCAGGAGCCCCAACATTATCTTGCTTTAAGGCTGTAACATTTTCTCCAACAGAAACCTTGGCTTGTGGGATTGACAAGGTAAATCCTTTTTCAATCAATGCCACATACTGTGCTTTTTGTGTAAAATGTGAGATAGTTTTAGATTCTTTATCAAAGTACTTCAAAAGGTCTTCAACCAATTCTTTTAAATCGCTCGTTGTAACTCTATTGGTATTTAAAAATTTAAGAACTTCATCTTTAGTCCGCAAATTCCATAAAGGGGCAAAGACATCTTCATTCGTCTCTGAAGCCTTAATCTTAAATTCATCAAGAGATATTTCCAATGGCATGGAACACTCTGCCATAACATTCTCAACATAACTGCTCATATATTTTCACTCCTATTCTTTCAAGCGGATTCTTTCTGAAATAGTCTTAAAAGTATCTGCCAATTCATTCATGGAATCGATAGTATAAACGAATCCTTTACTAGCATATTTATTTAACATATTATGATTAACAGAAGAACCTGCACCAACGCAGATAATTGTAATATCTTTATTTTTCAGCTGTGTAGCCAAACTACGTACTTGTGTAGAATCGTCTAAAAAGTAACCGTCTGTAATGACGAGTATGAATTTCCGGGAATCATTATCTGTAAACAAATCACTTGCTACTGTTAAAGCTGGTCGTATCTGAGTCCCAGCTGACTTAGAACCAATATCGCTAGTGATAGATGTCAAATCACTCAATGAATGGGTGAGTGGAATACAGACTTTGGCATCATCATCATAAGTAAGCAAGGCTACCCGGTTCTGTTGCAAGTCGACGAGTTCTTTTACTAAAGTCAGGTAAGCATCTACAGCTATGTCCATGCGAGTCTTACCATGATCATGAATACTCATACTTCCTGAAGTATCCAGCAAAACTATCATATCTGTAGATACAGTCGGTATTCGGGACGTCTTTTGTTTTTCACCTTTGCGAATCGTAAGCTGTTTGGAAATCCCGCTGTCTTCATCCTTGGCCGTTACCGTCAGGCAGCCGCTCTGGTCATAAGAAAAGGTAACGTTGATATCGACTTTTCCCGCCCGTTCAGCTGGGATATCCGTCAATTCCATATTGCCATAAAAATCATGGTTATCAATGTCTTTTTTATCTTCACAATCCGAACCGGCTTCATAGATATCAATAGGGATGACGGTCTGGAAATCCCGCGTCGTTGTGTAGTGGCGGGTCTTTTCACAAGGATAGACATCGCCTTTTTCTAAGATTTTAGATAAGACAGGTTTCCCGTTTTCATCAACTTGAACGCCTAATGAATGGGCAATGATATCTTCGATGACCACCGTCTGTTCACATTCCGTTTCCATCCCGCCGCGCAAGGATTCCGCAACGTAGCAGGCTCCTGTCGCGACGATTGTCGTCAAGTCCATCTGCGTGTCGATAGGCTGTTGGAAAATCTTCCCCATTTCCGCCTGGATATAAGGGATATAACAGCTGCCGCCTGCTAAGACAATCGTGGCGATATCATCCGGTGTAAACTTCCGGGACTGGCTGATGAAGCGGCGGACCCGCGTAAAGATTTTATCGTATAAGGGCTGGCAGATGGCGTCGAACTGATTGCGCGTAAGCGTTTCCTTAAAGTTATATGCTTTTTCGCCATACTGAAACAGCTCGGGAATTATGACTTCTGTTTCTTCCTGTTCGCTGAGTTCTGTCTTGGCCATTTCTGCTGCATCCTGAATACTATGAAGGATACTGTAGTAATCGCTTGGTTCAAAACCCGACACTTCAACAGAAGACATATCCATGCCGCAGTCTTTTTCAATTTTTTGGATGAAGTGATTCTGCAAGCACTTGTCAAAGTCATCACCGCCTAAATGACGGTCGCCATCGATATCCAGCGCCCGATAGGTGTGGTGCAGATTATCGGCTTCCAATACACTCAAGTCGAAGGTACCGCCGCCGAGGTCAGCGACTAGGATTTTCTTATCCAGTTCCAGGTCCTGGCCGGCTGCGACAGCAGCGGCCATCGGTTCCGTAATGATTTGCAGCACTTCGATACCCGCTGCCTGACCGGCTTTCTTCGTTTCATCACGCTGATTAGAATTGAAATAAGCCGGCACCGTAATGACGGCGCGGACGACGGCATCATCACCGCACTTCATGGCTTTGATGACGGCCTGGCGGACGGCTTTTAAGATTTCTGTCGCTACCTCTGTCGGCGTAAAAGTCAGGCCGTGGCAATTCCAGATTTTTGCGGCATTGCCCATATCGGTCTTAGAAGAGCGGATTCCGTTCTGTGGGTCCAGACTCATCCGTTTTTTAGCAATATCACCTACATAGATTTTTTTTCTTTCATCGACGTAGAGTACCGACGGAATCAATTTCCCGCTTCCCGGGAACTTGGCCAAACGCAGTTTGCCTTTCCGTAAAAAACACGCCAGCGTATTCGTCGTACCTAAGTCAATGCCTGCATAAATTTCTTCGTTCATAGTCATCACCTATTCGTTATTATTTATCCGAATCATCCTGCATAGGATTGTTAACTTCCTCAGTAAGGGGTATATCATTTTCACTACTTTCTATTTTGTCATTTTTTTCAGGTTCACCTGGACGCTTATACGTAGCGAGTTCTTTTTCTAGTTGGCTTATTTTACCATCTTGTTCTCTCAAAATATCCTGAGATTCTAATTCTAGATTCTTCATTCCAATCTGTAAATTTTCGTTCTCACGACACTTGTCATTAAATTTCTGATTTAGCTCTTCTAACTTTTTTTGATACTTGTCATTATCAACTTCTAACTGATGAATCTGATCTCGAAGTTCCTTTTTAGATTTATTTTCTTTTTCAATTTTATGGCTTTTTTCCGCTAATTCTTCCTTAGCTTCTTCGAGTTCTTCTTTTTCCCTTTCTAACTCTTCTTCTCTTTCATCTAAAGCTTCTTTTCTTGCCTTTAACTCACTTTCTTTCCGTTCTATTTTCACCTGCTGCCCTGCCAAGAAATTTTGATAATTAACTACCCGTATTACATTATTCTGTAAATCTGTAACCTGCTCATCCACTTTTTGAGTCAGTGTCTGAGCATCCATCTTTTCTTGTTTAAGCAAATCATTCAATCGCTGTATTTCACGCTCTGAAGTCATACGCAAATCAACAAGTTGCTGCTTCAATCGGCTGATTTCTTCTTCAAAACGCTTGGCTTCAGCTGCTTTTTCAGCTTCTGACTGACATAAAGCCTGATATAAATGGTCTTGCACGGCCTGCAAATCTTGTGTCAGCGATTTACCATAACTGTCTAACCTTTCATATTTTTCATTCATATTATTCGCCTCCTATAGGAACAGTCAGCTGCTCAATGGGAATAATATCCCGTTCAGCTTCGGTCTGGCCTTCTTTTTGTATAAACGTCATCACATGAATCTGTTCCTGCACGTCGATTTTCATTTTATACAGGATAGACCCAGTCCCTGGATATTTAGCAGCATCTAAATGCAGACTGCCAATATAGACCGGATCCTGATGTTCTGACTCAGCTGTCAGGAATTGTTGATATACGGGAATCGTATAGGCAAGAGACTCTAAATAAGGCCGTTTCCAAGACCGATAGCCCGTAACGAATCCCGGCAGGACATTCCGATTGATGCAGGGCTGGAACCGTTTGTGTTCCAGAAATCCGATGGCGTAAGGAATCCGATTCTGGGCGATGATTTCTGTTTCATCACCTGCACAAATCGCGCCATAGCGGGCTGCTCCTTCGGCAACAGCCGTATACATATCTTCATCCAAATCTTCATCGTCATCGAATACTTCGTCACCTGCATAGTCTTTCAACAACTGCCGGAAATAAGGGATGTACGACGTCCCGCCAAAAGTGCGGATCCACGAAAGTCGCATATCGGCTTCGTCCATGACGATATCCAGGGCATCGCGGATACGCTGGCCAATATCAGAATCTTTTAAAAGTTGTTCCACTTCCTCCTGAGTAATTGTCATATCATGATTTGAGCCATCTTTGGCAGTAATAAAGATACTGCTTTCCTCTTCGCCACCATCGGGATCAAACAGGCTTTCTTTGGCATAGGCAATGTTCTGCAGGATTTCGGCCTTTGCCGCTCCTCCCTCATCGTCTTTCAACAGCATCTCCATATCGTCAGGATATTTCTTTTTCAATAGGTCTTCATAAATAGCCTGGTCGATGTCCAAGCCCCCATATAAGAGACCGGTAGCAGCTAATTCTCTGATTTCCAGTTCATCATCATCGGGAATCAGCTGCAACAAACTGATGTCCAGCGTAGAACCGCCAAAATCAAAGATCAAGCCCAGCTCTTCATCGTCAGCATCTTCTAAATCGGTTTGAGAAAACAACGCGGCAAAAGGTTCGGTAATAATCCGCTTCACTGGCACCCCAGCCTGCAAAGCTGCCTGATAGAGACAGTTTTTCTGGACCATCGAAAAACATACGGGAACAGTCAACGTAATATCCCAGCAGTTGGCATCTGCTTGGATCTTGGTCATTTCCTGCCAGACACAGGAAAAAATATCCCGGACTACCTCCCCGGCCGTGACGGATTTCCCTAAATGGGGTATCTCCTGCCGCCAGTCGGGCTGTTCTAATTTTGTCTTTATATGGGATACCTTATTTTCATAATCAAACTTTTTCTGAGCCAGCAGGCCGATGGATTTTACGACCTTGTCGTTAATCTTATCGTAATAGATGACGTTCGGCGTCTGATTGTCGGCTTGCTGATTCTTATTCAATTTAATCTTGCGTACTCTTTTTCCCTGCAAGTAGGCAGCTTTAATATTACAAGCCCCAAAATCAATGCCGGCATAAATCATTTTTTTGTCCATATATATTGCTCCACTTCCGCCCTTCTCAAGCTTCAAAACGATAGACAGTCATTTGCCCATCTAACTGGCAGACCTGACGGTCTTCGTCTTCGTCAATATAATCGAGACAATAAGGCAGTCGTTCAATCGCTTCTACCCGCTTGTCATCTCCGTGATTTTTCGTCGGCAGCGGCTGGATTTCCATGAAGTGGCAGTCATCGTCATTGAAGTAAGCCTTACTGGATGGCATCAGGGTATAGACGCCGCATTGTGCTAGATATTTATTGAGTTCTTCCAATAATCCCCCATAGAATAGCGGATTCTTGGCACTACCGCGGAGAATAGCTACGGGCAGCTGCGTAAGCAAACTTTTTTTCATGATATCGAATACGGCGCCCGTCGCTTCTTCCGACACCATTTCATCGTCCCACTTTTTTCGTTTTTGCGGCAATGCCGATTCAAAGCGTTTGACTCGCTCCTGATATTGAGCTACCATCTTGGCAATCATCGTGGCATCTTTATCTTCATACTTTTTTAAGAACGCACATAAGCTATCTGTATTTTTTATTTTTTCCATAGCCCGCGCTACATCAGAAGCGGTCCTTATCAAGATTGTATCTGATTTCGGAATACTGAACCGCTTGATATCAAAAGGCTTTTTTTCCGGCATCGGCATAACCGGAGCCGGCTTATGGGGTTCTGCTTCCTTGGCTACAGGTGCGGCCACTTTAGCTGCTGCCCGCCACTGCTCCAGGTCTCTAATCTGTTGAGCCTGTTTTTGCACTAGCTGCTGCAATTGCAGCTGTTCCCGTCTGATCTGTTCTAATTCTTGTTCTAATAAGCCGATGCGTTCCGTCAGCTTCACTATTTTTTTACCGACTTGTTTCCGTATCTCCTGTTTCAGGTATTCATCTCCATGAAACAATAACTTCCAAAACGACATTTTCTATACCTCCTTTTTCTTTTCATAGACCCAGGCACGGCCCGGAAAGATAAATCTTTTTATCGCTTTTTCATCCTCTTCTTCATTGTCACGATACATCATATAATACGGCTGCATCTCAATCTCTTTGATTTTCATATCCCGTGCCGCATCATTATTCGGAGATGACCAAATCTCGAACCATTCTTCTTGGCCAACTATCGTATCGCCTTCCCGGAAGGGACGCTCGTGCATACCGATGCCTTCAAAATATTTTTGTATCTCTTGTTGTAAGCCCTGCTGAAATATCGGCATTTGTTTCATTCGATGTACGGTATTGCGTAAAGTGTTAAATCGTTTCTTTAAGAGATTCTGTGCTTTACCCAGCCAGATTTCTGCACATTGGTCTTCTTCCTCTTCGGGAAAAACCATCTTTCTATCAATGGTTTCCGTATATTGCCGCAACATTTTCAGTAAAATTTCACGGTCCTTATAAGAAGATTGGCTGATATAAGCCGACAAGGACTGGACATCTTTCAACTTTGTCGTTGCCTTATCCCAGTCGGCTTCTGTATGGATTTCTAAGTCAGCCTGTATACGGGATTCAGGTTCTTCCGCTACCGGAATCGGGACCTCATCCTGACCGAAGTCCTGCATCGTTCCGGCACGAGCCATAAAATTGGCTTCAGGATTTCCATACCTGGCTTCTAATCGTGATAAGAGTTGTTCTATGTTTTCCATTGATTTCACTCCAAATCGCTCTTCTTTTGATACTTCATAGTTCCTTGACTGATAACATGGCCTTGCGGGTCCGTTAACGCCGCGTCCATATCCAAGGTCCCATCCTTTTGGGCACAAAAAGTAACTTCAATCGTGACATCATCCTTTTTTAACCCTGCCGGCAGCGAATCGATGACCAGCGTGTCAATTAGTTCGATTCCGTCATCGCCGACGCGTGAGGCTCTCGGATAGTTCTTGCAGTCCCGTTCATAATAATTGATTTCCAGCTTCTGCTGTCCATCGCGGAGCAAGCGGAATTTACAGCTCTTCTGGCAAGGCAGCTCGGTCCCGGCAGGGATAATCGTATTGAATTTCTGATACTGCACGCCATCCGTTACGATGACACCTAAATCGACGTTGGTAATAGGCTGGGTCAGCGAATCGATATCTTTATACTGTTTTGCAAAGATGGCGGCCCCGCGGGAAATCAGGGTAGAAACGTTATCACCATACATAACATCCTGGCTTTGCAGGGCTTCACCTACTTTTTCAGATACTAAGGGGATATTTGAGCTGCCGCCTGCTAAGACGACTTGATCTACCTGGGAAACACCACGGTCCCGGGCTTCATCCATCGTCTGCAACGTAGATTGTACCGTTTCGTCTATTTCCGGTTCAATCAGTTGATTGAGCTCATCCCGGCTCAGGCTTACCGTATATAACTCCGATTCTCCAGGTGCCGTGAAAACGTTGAGTGTCGTTTCAGCTTCATCGACTTCAGACAAATCTTCCTTTAAATTATTGGCGCCTTCCCAAAGTTCCATCTTATTCTTGCGATAGTCATCGACAGAAAAATGATAATAATCTTCATCGAATTCGTCGTCTTCAATGGGCAGGTCTAATCCATACTTCTTATTGAAATCCTGCCAAAGCTTATTAAAAATCTTTTCTGTTAAATCATTTCCACCCAAGTTCTTCCGGCCTCCTCTGGCAATTTCTTTGAATTGCCCGTGATCTTCCTGAATAATAGAAACATCAAAAGTCCCTCCACCGAAATCATAGACCAGCACTGTCGCATTAGGAGTATGCTCATTCCGGTCTTCTTCATAGGCGACAGCTGCTGCGGTCGGTTCGGCCACGAGTTTCACTTCCTGGATGCCCGCCTCTTTGACAGCCCGTTTCGTAGCCGACCGTTCTTTATCATTGAACATGGCCGGCACGGTGACGACAGCCCGGTCCAGGCAGCCTTCATCGGGGCCGAATTCACGGAGTAATTTTTCCTCGACGCCGTGGATAACCTGATTTAAGAAGTACGCCGCAATTTCCCGATAGCGAAGGCGGAGTGTTTCGCCATCTTCGGTAACGATTTCTACGCGTTCAGAATTACCAATTTGGGGCTTAAAATTATCCACGCCGGCCCCATTTTTCAAGAACTGTAATTTTTTCTTTGCCGCACTGCCAATCAGGATATCTTCTTTACTCTTGAAATAAATGACAGAAGGGATAATAGATTTTCCTTCATATTTCAGCTGCCGCAGGCGGTCTTTCTTATTGTAATAGGAAACGACCGTATTCGTCGTCCCAAAATCAATGCCTATTTCTTTTCCCATAATGCCATGCCTCACTCTCATTTTAGTAGATGACCATGCCGTCGATGTGCATTGTCTGCCCCTCACCGAGGATACCGAAAGGCCATTTCCAAAACAGCCGTATATCCCAAAGCCAGTCCAGCAATAAATCCTGCAACATTTCTGCCGTTAACTCTTTTTCAGCACTTTGCTCTTCCGGGATATGAACAAGTACCCGATGTTCTGCTTCATAAGTATAAACTTTGGTGCCTGTAAAGAAATGCTGCATCAGAATACGATACATATGGTAATGGGGAATCCCTTCATACCGGTACTGTTCCAGGCCCCGTAATAATGCATACTGGTCCTTCGCCGCTAAGCCAGAATACCACTGCTGTACGCGCGTTCCATATAGTCCATGCTGTATGTCCCTCTGGATATCGAAAAGACGAAGTGACGATAGACTAAAACCACTTAACCGATCCATTCTGGCAAGATAGTGAAACAGCACATTCTCGATAGTCCGTTCTTCCTCTTCAGATAAGCCGCTGTCTTCTTGACAAAGTGGCAAAAACAGTTTTGGGAAACGCACCAAGGGATTGACTTCGACCGTTTTGCCCGACTTGTGCCAGACTTCAATGAAGGGAGAGACGGGATTTTTATCGACAATATATTCTTTTTCTTCAGCAAAATCCTGCCAAATCTCACTCATCTGCTATCACTCCCCTCCAGCGGAAATCAGGGAACCGGAAGTTCAAATCAGCTAATACATAGCGGACATAATCTGTTAAAAAGTAGTCGTACCCATCGTTTGAAGAAGACGCCGTCTTTGAAGAAAATCGAATAAAACATTCCGGTAAATGGCGAAGCCGTTCCCGCTGATATTTCAAGACTTCGCGATCCGGCTGGCCGCCATACACATCATCGCCGACGTAAGGAACGATAGACGTCGCATGTTTTGGCATCGTCAAGGAAATATCGTCAATCGATGCCCACGGTACGGCATAGCGATTCAATGTCCGGATAATATCTCCCTTGGTACAAAGGCGCTTGATTTCACCAAATTTCGGCAAATCATACGTATTGGGGAAACAAATTTCCGGATATGCTAAATCATCGGGAATATCCGCCCCTTGAATATCGAGTCTCCAGGCCTCATCTAAATAATCGCCGTATAGCTTGATGACTTGATGGCTCTTTTCAAAAACTACCGAAGACGCGGCGCTTGTCAATCCCGATAAGACGATGAAAGTACGTTCACCGACGTTAGAAAAGCGGACGCCATAACAAGTCGCTCCCGTAGCCGGGTCAGGCCATTTGCTGGCACTGCCGTCTTCTTCACGTTCGAGGTCTACATTCCACAGCAATTCCTGTCCTTCCAGGACTTTATCTTCTAATCCATTGTGACGCCAGCAGAAATCATACTGTCCGGAAAAAAATTCAGCAGCCGTCATGGGCTGGATATCGTCCTGCAGCTGGATGGACACCAGCCGTCTGGACCAAGGCGAAAAGAGGACCGGTTTCTCTATCCGATAGAGTCTGGCCGCTTCGTAGAGCTTCTTTTCTGGCCCTATCAATTCATGAGAAGGCCTTAGCTGATAATGGAAAGGCCGCACCTGTCCTTCGCGGTTCGTAAAACGGCCTTCATAGATATGATTGGCATTAATTTCATCCTGCCACGATTCATACGTCCCATTCCAGAAATATTCACGATGCCCTCTTTCTTCTAACGGTTCCGTACCATCGATCCGGTTCCATTCTTGATGAAAAATAGAAGATATGGTTTCATTCATCGGTACATATCCTCGGTTCTTCCACTGCTCTATATCACTTTGAGGTGCGAGAACGGTCACAACCTGCCAAAGCGCCGTCCATTCATCGGGTCTCATGCGTAACTGTCGCGCTGCGTCATCTTCCATGTTTTGGACTGCTTCTTCTTGTTTTTCCTTTAACCGTTCCAAGGCCCCCTTGATGACCTGCTCTAATTCTTCTCGTTCCATATAGCCGTCTCCTTATCCCATCTTGATATGTTTTCCCTGAAGGTGTATATCTTTGCTGCTGTCGATTTTGATATCCCCGCTGCCCTTGACGTTTATTTCTTTGGCCGTCAAGGCTGCGTTTCCTTTCGATTGCAACGTGGTATCCCCGGTAATATCCAAGGCTGTCTTGCCGCTCTGGACTTGCAGGTGCAAGCCTTCTTTATCGATCTGCAAATGCGTATTCCCTACCAGGATTTCAACCTTTTCGTCATCCATGATGACTTTATTCTGCCCAGATAATAACTCCAGCGATTTTTCCTTCCAAATAATCCGCCTTTGGAAATTATTGCCAATATACTTATCTTTCACATTCCGGGCTTCCTCATCGAGCGGATGACTGCGCCAGGCTGTCGATGCATAACCTTGTCCATGCATCAAGGTAACCTCTACAATATCTCCTTTATCAGGTAAGAAGACAATCCCGTCTTTTATCCCTGTATAAGGGCTGCGATATGGGAGCCAGCAAGGCTTCTTTTCATCAAGATCTGCATACTCTGGCTGGTTGCCTGTAAAATGGACCTGTATCCTTCCTATGTGTTTAGGGTCATCGACACTAGTAACGGTTGCCAGTAATCGCAAGGGCACCTGCCAGGAAAAAGCCGGCTCACCTTTGTCAAATTCTTCCTTTTCGATTTTTTGCAACTTTGCCCGGCACACATCGCGCCCCTGTTCATAAGAAACCGTACAGGCCGTAACCAAATAATTACCTTCAGCGATATCCGGAAAAGCCAAGACATACCCAAGTTCAACATAACGGCTCAATGTCACTTCATGAGTCGATGAAGAAAAGTCTCGCTGACTATACCATTGGTATACCTGCTTCTCCGGAATCGTCAAGGTATGATTCGATGTCTTGCTATCCATCTTCAAGGTCAAAGCTTCACGCCGGTCGCGGACCCACAGAGGAATATGCAAAGCCCGGCTGCATCGCTTCAAGAAAGAGAAGTTTGTCTCTTTGTTTTGTACTACGATTTCCTTGCATGGACGGTGGAGAATTGGATTAGCCACTTCAAGGCTCACATTCCCTCGTCCCATATCTTTGGATAACTCTAAGCGATTGGCTGACAAAACATCTTTCATCTGTTTATTTTCATCTTGAAAGATGCGTGTCTTCTCATGTTCGTCTAATAAGAGCGAATAAGAAGAGGCGCAGACGCAGATTTTCGTGGCAGAGAAATCCTGTTTCAGTTTTACTGAAGTAATGAGGCCGCAAAAAACACAGTCCCCTTTTTCTCCTGATTCCTCAGTTAAGTAGACTTTAATAGGGCTATGTACTTGCTGTAAATAAGCTGCTCCTTTGCTATCAGGAACCAGTGCTTCAAAAGAAAAGCAGCTGTGCTGCCCTTCCTCTTTATGCAACTGACAAGTGTAGACCCGCAATAATCCTTCTATCCCTTCAATCTGCATCTGCCCTTCAGCTCCTTACTTAATACGTTTCAATGTCATCAAAATGGTCTTCTTTTTGCCGCAATTTCAGCATATATTTAGAATTTACGTCATCTTCATCCAGATATTCTTCATAATCCAATACAAACATCTGTTCAAATTCGTAAGACCTTCTAATTTCATCCGTTCCTGCCGTATCATCGATTTTTAATTTACGATAGACCTCTGCCGATTTAAAACTCTTGCTCCAATTAAAGACCTTCTTTAATTCACTCGTATCCGTATCTTTGATTTTCCCGGTAATGGTCACCGTCGCATTTACGGATTTCGACTTATTGCGTACATTTTCAGCAAATGTTTCAAACTTGATACTCGTATTAGTACTCGTCAATACAATCGTTTCTCCATTTTCTGCCGTAATCGTAATACCGCTCTGACCGCTGCTTTTATCGTTTGCCATAGTTTATCTCTCCTTCTGTAAATTAATTATTATCACTAGTAGCATCATCACTAACGATATCAATGTTATCCAAAGCTTCATCGCCACTGATAAAGCTAATCTTCAATTTATCCCGCTTATCGTCTCTCCAAGTAATATCTTCGCCTTTCAAGAGGACTAAGTTAATCTTAGGATTATTTTCATAACGATCAGCCGTTCTTCTCCAAGCAGGAACCAAATTATGGAGCAATTCTTTTTCAATTTGCGAGCGTTTCCGCTGTAAAAGATCAACAATCTGGAAGATGAAATCTTCCATCATGATTCTATAAATCGGTTTATACTGCTGATTATCCATCTTCTTCATAGTCCGGGCCGTTAAAACATAGGTGTTTTCGATATTCCCAAACTGTTCATTACCGCAAAAAGCAAAACCAAACATGTCCTTTTGAATTTCCTGTATCACAGAGCGACTCCAATTCATGACATTTTCACGATTGAATTTCGTCGTTAAGTGCCGCTGCAATAAGGGATTTTCTAAGTCGATACGAACAGGGTTCATATTATCTTGATTCGTAATGATATATTCGCCAAGGCCCCGACTTTTCAGCGTAGACAGTTGCTGGCTGGCAACTAATAAGCCTGCTGCAGGATAAGCGGCATCGATGTGAATACTGGGAACGACGATTTTTCTGGCATCGGCTTCATCAGTAATCGTAATCCGCCGTTCATTCATCAAGGTAAAGTTAGGATAAGCATAAATCGCATGGGAATAATCAATACCGTAATCCTGCAATTTCTTCTTGACATCGGCAACGGCTTCATCCGTAATATCATCGAAGGTATTACCTTTAAAAGTTGCAAAGTTGAATGACGTTAAAATATGACCTTTATCTAAAATATTCAAGATACTCTTAGCTACGGGAAGGGTCAGGGAATCACCAGTCCGCTGCTGAGCTGCATCTTGTACCTTCGTGCGCTTATGGCCCCGCAATAAGGAATTACCGTCATCCAAATCATCTGCAGCTGGCTTGGCAGCAGGTGCACTGTTTAAATATTTGACAGACGGCAAGATGGCGAACCAGCATTTGTCTTCCCCCTGGCTCTTGCCAATGTTTTCAATATACGTTTCAAATTTTGCTTTCAAACTTTCTTCCACTAAATCAGCCGGTTTGCAGTTAGCAACAATCAAGCCCGTCGGCAATTCCAGCTTAGCATTATCTCCGCTTTTAGCCGTCGCATGATCGAAAAAAATCTTAACGCCGATTACTTTTTCAATGATTTTAGAAAGTTCCTGGATAAATGAATCCTTAGCATCGGTATAATATTTTTCATATTCCGACTTCTGATCTTCCAGGACGGCTAATTCCTGATTGATGGCTTCTTCCGTCACCGGCTGGTCACCTATATTCTGAAGGCTGCCGCTGTTGGGAGCGTAAACAGAAACCATCATATTTTTGATAAAAGTACCGCTTTCATCTTCTACACTGGCAGGCAAAAAGTTTTCTTCATAGTCAGCTTCAATCATCATTTTGATGTCGCCAGCTACATTATGTTTAGCTCCGTCATCTTGTTGCTCCGTTTTCGGTTCTGCTGCAATCGTGCAGACATTACCTTCCGCATCAAAAGAAAATTGTCCTGAAGGAAGTTCAGGTATGCTCCCATTGGGAAGGGCCTGGATAGATTCTTTACTTTTTTCCAAGGCCTTGATTTTCTGAGAGGCATCGTTGATGGCCAAAGGCAACAGAGCTACTTTAGACTCCTGATATTTATCGATGATCCGGTCACGGCAATCATAAATCTTGGCCTGTAATTCTTCCGTATTTTCACCAGCATCTAAGGCCTTGTAGTATTCTTTCGTAACGTATTCAAAGTTGGCCCGAAGCCGTTTGGCTTCCTTTACCTCTGCCTGAGGCGACAGCATATCCAGTAAATCCGTATCATCGAATTCTGAATTGGCCTGTCCGCTGATACCTTTCTGAACGTACATATTGACTAACATCTGGTAGTATTTGTTATCCGTAATGCTTTTAGGTACGCCATTATGTTTTCTTGCTTCATCGGCATCGATGGTATAGCAGAATTTCCCATCGGCAAAATATTCCCACATTTCAGGAGAAAATTTTTCCAGGAATTCTTTGAAACTGCTGACACCCAAGGTATCTCTAACTTTTGTAATAAATCCAGATTCGTTTACATTTCCTTGTGTGTCCAGCATCGTCCGCAAATCATCTTTGCTGCTGTTAAATTCTTCAAACAAAATAGCTTGTGAAGTCTGTTTGATTTCACTCATAACTTCATCCCTCCAATGGATAAAAAAGTATATTTTCTAATTCAGCTTGTTCAATTTTTTCTTTTAAGTCCGCCGTAATGATGATATCGCGGTTGACCACCTCCTCGATGCAGAAGATTTTATAATTTCCCACTTTGCTGGGATTGATAACGATTTTTTCAGCCTTAGGTAATCCGACTCCAGCATCTACAAAAGTACTGGCTCGTCGGTTAAGGCAGCGGATACGCGGTGGCAGGGCCAGCCAGTACCGCTCCTGAGTTCCTATGGTATCATCCGTAAGCAATATGGCTTTATAAAATAAGTTATCTACGCCAGCTCCATCCAATACCCTTTTAAAGGCATCACTGATTAAGGGAATCTGGAAGCGGCAAAGAAAGTCGGGAAACTCAAGGCCGCTATTCTCAGATAAAGCGACGTTCAGCGGTGTATGTGTCAAGAATTGAAATTCAGAACGCTCACACCCCCTTTCCAATATTTTTATACCTTCGCCAGGTACGGCATATTCTTCGGCCTGCCCGGCAGTAATCCAGTAGAACCTGATCTGTTGTTCATCCATTTTGTTTGCTCCATTCTTCTAATCGCTGGTGAATCATGGCTATTGGGGCTATATATTGAGGAAAATGCTCATCCCGCAGCCAAACCCGCAGCATCGTCTGCCTTCGTTCTGAAGCCAGCAGGGCCTCATCCAATGCCACTTCATCGAAGGTCTCAGCCTGTACGATGCGGGTAAAGGGAGGAACGAAGGGCAGTCGCAGTGAAAAATCAGTATCGACAAAAAGAAAATGGGCAATATTTTCACAAAAGAGGATACAGTCCTTTTGATTCTTCCGCGAAGCGGGAGTCAATGCCAAGGGCTGCAAAATAAATTCAGCCCGAGTCCCATCTTTACCAATGGGCTTTATGGACAAACGGTCTAACCCGTCCTGATTCGCCTTATTCCCTGCTAAAGGCCAGGAAATTCGATATTTCCGTAATTCCAGCGTATCATCTGCATTTCGCCGGACAATCATTAATTTTCCCGTCTTCGGCAAGGTAAAGGCATAGCGATAGGCTTCTTTGGATACATAGTAAGGATAGCTGTCGCTGGGACGGTTTTGAAAGGCCCCCAGTTTCTGCCGTATCCGTCGAGAAATGGCGTTCATTCCTTGATAAAAGTGTTCCCTCAGCTGTTCCTGTGCCTTTGCATCCTCACCATACCAACAGCGCTGTTCCTGTCTGAGCTGCGCCGTAAAATCGGCGACTTCTTCTTGAAGCAGATCGGCATAAGGGCGGACTTCAACATTCGGGATATGGCACGTTTTTTCAATGTTCTGTCGTAAGACAGGCAACTCATCTTTGGCGAAACTATATTGATGGCCGCCGACATGCCACTGCAGCTTGGATATACTCATGACATCGTAGGCGCTGATATTGCGTTGATCTTTTCTGACAGCCCCATAGCCTTCTTCTTTCGAAGCTAAATAAATACAATTCTTAGCGTTGTTAATGTCATAATGCAGAAAGTCGGCCAGGCGGACCAGTTCTGTCAATTGTTTGAAGACCTGGTTCCCTGAAATGATGTGATGGGCCGCATAAGACCAATATCGTGTCCCATAACGTTCCCGAAGGGCATAATACAGACTATCAATGTTATCCCGCTGGGACTCATCTTTCGTAGCTGCTGCATAGTTTTCTGCCAAAATCTGGGACTTATTATCTACCGAGACCTGACTATCCGGCCTCGACCGATGATCCAGGAAATAGCCGCATTTTTCACGCTGTTCTTTAGGACACTCTCCAGAACAAAGCATCTCCGCCAAGATATCGTCGTCATCATCAGGCTTTTGAACAGATTTTTCCTGTTTATCAGCTTTCTCTTGCCCTTTACCAAAGAACGCCGTGCCTTTGGATAACGACCCTGAAGCCGCAACCCCGCCAGGTACTACAGCGGAGCGACTGAATGTCCCCATTCCCATGCCTGAGTGTCCGCTGTTGTGGGAGACAGCTTTTCCTCCTTGCGGTGTCGATGCGTGAGACGCCCCGGTCACCACCTTATTAGAAATACAGCGAAAAACTTCGATTTTCCCCTGGAATTGACATAAGTTAAAAGACTTCTCTGTCAAAACAGGCACGCCTTCGACGGTACAAATTCTGGATGCCCTTTGCCATCCCATCAATTGACAAGTACACGGCTGGGGAACCCCGCCGACAGGCGGTTTCATGGGACTAGTGCAATGCGTTCCAGCAGGCGGCCTTCCTGAAGCCGACTTTGTCAATAAGCCTGATGTATTAACTTTTGCCTTTTTATTACCCGAACATTTAAAAGGAGCTTGTTCCATATTCATGTTACATTTAAACAAAGTATTGTCTGGCAAATATTTCTCACTCATAAATACTACCTCGACTTAATTTCAATTCCCCGCGCTTTAAGCCTAATCCAATTCAAGGGAATAGAGCAAATCATTTCTTCATTATCATCCACAATATGAAGGCTGACAAAATAATCGCTCCCGCGCCCACATACATCCATATCGGCTTCTGATTGGCAGGCTTTTGATAAGATTCTTTTGGCCTCGTCGAAAGTGATGTTTTTTTTTTGCGAAGAGCTGGATGTTGCTACAGGAGCAGTGGTTTCTTCTAAACGCCGTCTGATATTATCAGTCGTTGTGATGGCTGTATAAGAACTTTGCTTGGCATCAAGAAAATTAGTAATATTACTGCAATAACTGACACTGTTTCCTTTCAAAGCCAGTTGAAGATACTTGTAAAAAAGCTTCCTGTCGATCATTTCTGACGATTCATACACGTCTTTACTATGAATCACGTGTTTTTCATAATCAGGCAGGGACTGGTTTTCTGTTTCTATAGGTTCATAGTCCGTAAGCTCTGTATCAACAACCTGTCGTTCCCATACATCACGCATTGCTTCTGTATACCAATTCCATAATTGTTGATACGAAAGTTCAGGAATCCCAGCATCACCAACATTTTCATCCGCCATGACAGCACCTAGAAAAGCGTAGATAGGTCTTCCCTTGCTATCCAAAAAAAAATTTTTATCACTTTCTTCAATCTGACACTGTGCAGCCAGCTGTTCAACAAAACATACAAGGCCGGCTATACAGAGCGAATCTTCCCTGAAGACTACCCAGCGAAAATCTTTCAAACTATCCACAGATTTCGTCGCCTCAAGAATCTTCTTACGGATCTGAAGGGCCTGGCTATCTGTCATATTGCGAGGCCGAGCCAAAAATCTCGGATTGAAATCACAATACAAAGTACGGCTGTGAATCAGCGGAGCAGCTTTAATCATTGGCATCCCTCTTTTCAACTATATCTGAAAATCTTCCTTGTTTCCCATTAATGAAGAATAAAGGGATACATTCTTCCAATTGTAAAAACATTTTTTGTAAACTTTTTTGATTGATATTAAATTTATCTTTTATTTCTTTTGCAGTGTTCACTTTTATTTCTTTTGCAGTGGTTATCTGTTTGAATAAATCGAAAATAATATCACCACCCAAGAGACTACCCAAGAGAGGCCGAGGCTGGAAAAAATTTTTTCGTATGGTTCTTATCTGATTGGGGTTGGAAATTTCATTTTGCTTATACTTATAATTATTCATTTTATTTCTCAAAGCAAAAAATATGCCCATAAAAATCGGTAATTCTATATCATAAGGACGCATTCGTTTCCCCGGTTCTGTACTATTGCTATACAGATCAATGGATACGGGGATAATAGCAGCTATCGTCTTCCCTTTTTTTCCGGCTTCAAAAAATGGGGAAAAGGTTGCTGAAATAATTTTTTTCAAATCATCCGAACTATTATCGGGCGCACAAATATCCCATTTGGTGATGACAAAAGCCGTCGGTGGCAAAGCTCCATGTTCTTTCATATATTTACTAAAAAATGGGTTGATATAAATGCTGCAATCATCCTGAATAGCCGATATTTTTTCGTCTATATCGTCTCCCTGAAGCAATGTTCCATCAATACAAATGAATAGGCAGCTGGAGTTCAAGATAGACTGCTCTATTTGTTTATACGAGTCCATATCACCCGTACCTTTGACATCCAAATAGCCACCCGGATAGTCATCCCAACTAAATGACATAACGGGTTTATACCCACATTCTAAGGTAAATTCATATTGCGAACGACCATCAGTGCCTGCTGGGAATCGGCGAGGGCCTAAGGAACGATCTTTCATCTGGTCATAACGATGACGCAAATCTACATCAGTATCATCGTCTGTCGTAATAGTAAAACCGTTCATGCCACTGCATATTTTGTGATACATACTTAACAAATAGCATGTTTTTCCGGCGCCACTGGTACCTAATATAGTCATTGTCGTCTCGGCCATCATACTTCACCTTCCTATAAAATAACTTTATATCAATTGAATCGTAACGGGTTCTGCCAAGAACCGTTCTTTCTGTGCCTCTTCTAAGGACTTGGCCACGATATAGACAATCGTATCCGTGCTGACGGGCCGGATGTAGACATTAGCTTCCGGTTCAGGCTTTTCCAAGGAAACATGGATTTGCTTGGCAATAGTCACCGGCGCTTTGCCCGTAGCTGCTTCCGGAACTTTCGTGTACAGTAAGTCGAAGTCGTTGCTGGCATCAATGAAATAATGCCACGTATCAAAGGACGTATTACGGTCGATGACCGGATGGAACCGCCGCTTTTTATTGCGGCCTACGTAGAACTGGAAGGCCGTCCGTCGTGAATCGGGCTGCAACGTAATGACCTGGACATTGCCGCTATTCCGGCAGGCCAGCAAGCCATAAGCGACACCGGTCTTGCCTGTAGGACGGATCAATTCATCGGGCCGCAATGCTGGATTTTCTCTCCATATAGCTTCTTGTCTTTCTAAAGCTTCAGGAGACCCCAAGGTCGGATAGATGGTAAATGTCGGGGTGCCTTCTTCTTTTTCTGCAATGACTTCTTGGAATAAAGTCGTGACCCGCTTAGATTTCGACGAATTGCCGCCTAAAAAGACAGCTATGGAATCAATCTTTTCTAAGGGATCGATGCCATCTTCTTCGCTGTAGTTTGCAAAAGCCTCTTTCATGGCAACGAAAAAGTTTTCAATCCCCTTTAAGATCCGGTCTTGAATGATTCTTTCCAAATCTAACGGAGCCGATTCATCTTCCCCTTTTAAGGATAACGAAAAATTAGGGATCATCGTCCCGTCTTCCTGAAAGACATTAAAGGCGACTTCTCCATTTTCAAGGAGACTCTTCGCCTCTTCGCCATCGGGATTTTCCCAGACGGGCCGTAAAGCTTCCATCAAGTTATGCATATTGGCATGAGCTTCCCGGGAATCCTTGATAAAGGCTTCGCTGCCGCGAAATTCGCACTTATCCGCTGCCCACGTGAAAGGAATCCGCGGATTCAGTAATTTTTGCTGATTATGGCAGAAAACCTGAAAAGCCAGCAGACGTAGGATATTTTCACCGCCTAAGGTACGGTCTCCATTTTCCCCGAAATGGACCAGTTTATAATCATAGCGGTCGCTATCGGCTTCCTGATAAACGCCAAAGTCAAAATCCGTCGTCCCGCCGCCAAAATCAAAGACGGCATAATAGTTCTTCTCATCTTCGCAGGGGTCAAAACCATATTCCTGTAGTGCTGTAATGGCATAGGCAGCCGGTTCTGAAGCCCCTTCTTCCACCAGGAAGTGCTTCATGGCATCGGGATTGGATAACAGTGCCGTCGGCAGAGACTTCTTCAATCCCGCTTCAAAACTATGGCGCATCTTTTCCCGATTCTCTTTTTCATAAGTCACTGGGAACGACATAATATAATGCATGAACAGATGTTTTTCCGAAAGCATGTTGTTGATATACAGCCCTAAATAATAGGCGTAGTAAGCCAGCGGATCAGTATCTTCATCGGTAAGTTCAACATAAGGCGGCAATTCTTGATAGTATCCCTTCTGGTCACACAACAGCAGGCCTTGGCCGCTGCCGCACCATTGTTTTAGATCCGTTAAGAAAGAATAGTACAGTTCGCTGGAATTATTGTTCATATTTTGAAAAGCCGTATGAGAAACGGTGACATCATTCCAGCTCGTATAAGGACGGCCTGCTCTCGCATTATACGCCTTGATAAAGGATTGAAGATCTAAAAACTGGATAACCGTCGGGTTTTCATAGTTTGCTTCTTCTACCCCTTTGCCATAATTGCCATTCCCGACTTGCAGGGGCAGATGCTGTAATTGTTCATTTTCATAGACGACGACCGTACTCTTGGTCCCAAAGTCAATGGCTACGATACCGTGATTGATGTCCGCTTCCGGATTGCGGGCTACCCAGCGTTCTGGCAGCTTAACGGGGATGCCATCTTTATGGGAATTATCCCAATCCCATAAATCCCAATGGCCCCGTTTAGGATCCGTCAGCAATTTAGCATCATACTTATCCAACATGGCCCGGTGATAGTCACATTCCAGTAAGGTGGTCCGCAAGGCTTCCACATCGGCACTCATTTCTCCTGAAACTTCTGTTTCCCTTGCAGGATTATTTAAAGGAATACCGGTATATTCTTCAATGGTTTTCTGCAGGTCATGACATTTTCCCGAGCGAATGTAATCCATCGCTTTAGGCACATTGATGGATAAAAGATCTTTGGCACAAGTTAATACGCTATGGGATGCTAAAGTTTGCAAATCTTGATAAATTTTTAATTCTTGCTTATTTAAAGGAATATTTTCTGGCTGGAATTTTTGTTTAGCGAATAGATACACCGTTTTAGCACTTGAAATCTTAGGGCAATTTTTTGTACTGAGCCGATGAATTGGCAAAATAGTCGTGTCTGTATACCTACGATTAAATCGCTTCATAGAGAGATGCTTTTTATGGTCAATATTACCCAACCAGGAAAAAAATTCCATTCTTCCGCCAGAACGGATATCATAGGCTGCTATTTCATCTATTATATTACTCACAATCCCATAAAACTGCCCAGACCCGTTATCGATAAATCCATCCCGATTTCTCCCTAACCCCGATTGTTGAGATTGAAAAATCTTATGAGCTTCTACAAAAGTTGGATAGTCACCTTTATAGCCATTAAAAAAAAATTTTCGCTTGCCCATGTCCATTTCATTCATCCAATCAACAAAATTAAATTTGTCGATTCGCGGAATAAGGCTTACAATAGCCGGTACATAGACAGTCCCATTGGTCAAGGCAATCCATGAATTATTGCTGTTTATTTTCTTATCAAAAGCACTGACAATTTTTTTAGAACCGGCTATAACCCACTCGTTGAATTGAGAAAGGGCAATTTCTAAATTTGATTTTTTTGACGTTACTACTTTTCCTTTACGTACCGTTTTCTTGGGTATTTCATTTTCATCGATAGTCAATTCTGTAAGTAATCTCGTCATATTTTCCATACCTATCTATCTCCTATACATACGATACTTTTCCGAACTGGCATCCCGTCCCCATGTTTCCGATATCCGTCCAACAAGATGCGTTCTACAGTTCCCAATTGTGAACTGCCTGCAGCCAGCTGCATCTGCTGAGAATCAAACTTCATTCCTATTTCAACGTGTATTCTTTTATACGAAGCTTCGTTAATACAAAAATAGAGCAATTCTTTTAAAATCGATAATGTCTCATCGTCTTGCGTATTATTGATGCATTGTGCTAAGTAATCAAAAAAATTCTCGATTCGCTTAGGCTGTACCACTTCTTTATAAAAATCCAAGGCCGAGCTTCCTTGTCCAAAAATCCCTCGTAACTGAACATGCAACCTTTCAGGCAAAGAAAGATATTTATGATAAGCCGCTTCCAACTGCTGATAAGGTTCTACCTGTGCTTCAAGTTCTGAAAGTTTCGCATAAGCACGCTGTAGTTCGTCATTTTTTCCTTGAAGCTGATCCTGAATATTTTCATACTTTGACTGCCATTCCTGACACTGTTGCCGAAACCGTTTCTGAATATCTGCATACTTCGACTGCCATCCCTGACATTTTTTTTGCAAATCCCAGTAATCTTCATCAGAAATAGAAGATTTACTTTCTCCTAAGGAGGCCCGTATCTCATCAGCATGTTCATGAATATAGCTTGCGATACGTTCATCAATCAATTCAATCAAATCCTGATTCTGTTCTTTCTCAGAGTCTTTCATCTATACGCACCATCCATCCTACCTATGTATTGTCTTTATCATACCAATCCACAAAGACAGATTTTGTCACTTTCCAAAAAATACGCAAAAAAAGACAGCACGATAGTATCGTACTGTCTAAGAAGATAATATTTCCTTGTTGATTGCAGTTCGGAGATAGAGTTACCCACCCCCAATAACTTTCAAGCATGGATAAAGATAACGGATTATGACTGTTCATCGCCTTTTCAATCATTGCTAAGTAACCCATCACCTTCACCACCCAACTGCATTTATAACATTTCTCTATCTTTTATATATATTCTATTATAGCAATTTCGCAGTTACTTGTCAGTAATATTTTCGCATACTTTTATGTATTTTTAGAAGACCTATCTATGACTAGTAGTTTGCTTTTTTGTCCATAATTAGCTTATCTGCAAAGCAGACGAATAATCATTACAGATGGCAACAGTGATTCACCCACGTGATTTCCAGCAAAAATGCTAATACATTATTGATTAATTATTCGTAAACTTGTATTTTATCGTGACGCAAAAACATGACTAGCAAAATTACAGTAAAATACCGCCAACAGTTTTTTGCACAGTTGGCGGTATTCTGTTTAGCTACTTCTAAATCAGCCCATTTTTTGTCAGCTTAAATATTAATTAGCTTTAACTAATTCATCCACTTCTACTGCAAGGTAGTTATTCTCTACTTTAATGACCTTGCCATTTACGACTATACATGACCCTGTATGTACCTTACTCATCTGTTTAGCTATCTTGCTATTACTGGATACAACGGCTACTACAAAGGTAGTAACAGTGGGATTATTAAGATCTTTATACGTCAAATCATTTAAATTTTTAGATTGAATGATGTATTGATTTTCCCCATCAACAACCTGAATCTTGTTGACAAAACCGCTGACGCTGACTTCTTTATTCAAATAGAGATTTTTGACATATACTGGATTTTCTGCCAACATCTTTTGCACTTCACTAATACTAATCAATTCATGTTTCTTATGCGTGACGGCATTAATTTTAGTTTCTGCTGTATTAAGATTCTTCCTTGTACTGCCACCAATAGCCGCATTAATTGTAATCAAAGCAATGATTACAACTACGATACCTAATATAATTTTCTTTAACCTATGATTATCCACGATAACTCCCTCCTTTGAAATAGATAGACGATTTTTTATTGATTAGACAGCCCAATCTACTTCCATAGCAAGATATTTATCTCCTATTTTGATAACCTTTCCTTGGAACGTAACATACTGTCCAATTTGATATTTAGATAATTTCTTATCCATATCAGAACCTGTCCTAACAGCTCCGACTACACAAGTAGTAATAGTAGGATCGTTTAAGTCTTCAAATGTCAAATCATTGCTGTTTTTAGCCTGAATAAAATACTGGTGTTCCCCATCATAAACATCTATTTTGTTTATGATTCCAGTGACCTTAATCTTTTTATTAAGGTACTTATTCTTAGCCGACACCGGGTTGTTCGCTAAATCATTCTGGATATCCTGAATAGCGACAGATTGATAACTGCTCTTCTTACTGGTAGAACCATTACTGCTCGTTTTTCCACAGCCAGTAAGCATCGTCATGGCCAATAAAACAATAAAAATACCTGTAAAGACTGCTACTACTTTTTGCTTCCAACTTTTGTTCTTCATAATGCTCCCTCCCTTTTATATTCTAATCATACCAATTCACAAAGACAGATTTTGTCACTTTAAAAAAACACATAAAAAAAACGGTGCTGTCGCATAAGATAGCACCGTCGTAAATGATAATCTCTTATTTTAAATGATATTCTCGCAGCAATTGTTCCTGTCATTTATCATCTTTCAAGACGCGGTCGGCATCTTCTTCCTTCCTGCATCAGTTTCTGGATCAATACACTAAGCGTTTCCCGCCTTGTTTTTTTTGCCGATTTCCCTGTCGCGTAGTTCTCCGCTTCAAGTTAACGACATCTCCTTGAGTGACCCTCGGCTCGTGGCAACGACCGTGACTCGTAGCTCGTGGTTCGTGGCTCGTAAAAGCCTATCATTATGCTTGAATAGGCTATGGCCGAATCTCACAAGCGGGACGCCCAGCTACAGCTGTCCGTTTTGGCAGCCGTCCTGCACCTCCCGACGGTCGGCACCTGACGGGCCAAAAAGGCTTGGGACAGCCCCTACGCACAAGGCCGTTGGCCGTGATTTTTTGCGGTCTGCAAGACCGCGGCGGACTGCCATCTGCGACCGGCGAACTGCGTTCATTTCATGAATTTGTCGCGGCGCAGCCGCATCCGTAGGGGCCGTCCCAAAGCTTTCTGATTCGTCAGATACAGGGCAGTTACCCGGACGATTGGTAGCGGCGAGCAGCCCGCTACGCGCTGAGGGTTTCCCAAAGCGTCGTTGTCAGTTTGAGTTTGTCGCGGCGCAGCCGCATCTGATTCCGAGGCGACCGGCGGCCTGCGCTCACTTATTTCCCACGAGGTGCATAACCGTTGATGGCGGCCAGGTGTATCAGTTTTTCGCCTTTTTCGCTGTCTTTCGGAACGCCGATGCCTTCTTTATACATCTGGCCCAGCCAATATTGGGCCACGGCGGCTTCGACGTTGAGTTCGCCGCCCTGCAAGGCTTGTTCAAAGTAATGGCGGGCTTTGGCGTAATTCCGTGTGACGCCGCGTCCCAGGAGATAGAGCATCCCCAGCATGGCCTGGGCTTCTGGCAGTCCCTGTTCGGCGGCTTTGGTGTACCAAAAGGCAGCTTTTTCATCTTTTTTGTAACTGTAAAAATAGGCATCGCCTAAATAGTTCTGAGCGTCCCGGTCACCCTGGGTGGCTGCATTCTCTATCAGCATCCAGCCCACTTTATCGGCATCCCGGACGTGGCCGCCGTCAGAGAGGAGTTCTAAGCCCCACGTATATAAGTTGATGGCCTGATTTTTCTTGGTCTGTTCGCTTCTGTCCATGACTATCCCTCCTGTGAAATACAATTTATATCTTCACTATAGCATCTGAGGAGGACAGGTTTTGTCATGGTGAGGCAAAAAGGCGCTGTCGCATGACGACAGTGCCTTTTTTAACAGTCAGCGGATGGGGTTAAATTTAAAAGCAACCTCTCAGTCAGCTTCGCTGACAGCTCTCCTATCAGGAGAGCCTTGCACTGGCCTGCGCTCCCATTAGTCCGCTTCCAAGTGCAGGGTTTTGACCAGTCCGCTGCGGTTATGCTTGACCGGTTCGTCGGTCAGGGCATCCAGGATGGGGCTGTAGTTTTTCTTTTCGATGTCTTCGCAGAAGGCGATTTTCAGGTACATCGTAGCCCGCGAGGAGCCGACGTAGATGAGGCGCTGCATGAGGTCGTCCGGGAGTTCCGACAGATTGACGTCGATGAGGAGGACCGCCGTGGCTTCGAGGCCCTTGAATTTCCGTACCGACGTGAAGAGGATTTTGCCGTCTTCCGGTTCCGTCGTGACGGGAATCCCGTTGAGGGTTCGACAGCCTTTGAGGCCGCTATGGCCGACGGAGTGGGCCGTGAGGATGACCATATCTTTCAGGGCGACGCCTTGCTGGCACATGTCCTTGACGAAGCGGTCTGCCTGTTTCTGCAGTTCTTTTTCGTTCCCATAAAAGACGGCTTTCGGCGTCATGCCCTGGATGGTGTTGACATAACTGTCTTTCATGTGCATCAACTTGCCGATGGACGTGGCGATTTCAGCGGTATTGCGGCAATTCTTATAGAGGACCAGGCGACATTCGGCATTCTTATCGATCCAGCCCGTCGTCTTGCGGCTCATGATGTACTGATTGCGGTCGTAAAAGATGTAGAAACAGCCGTCCTGTAATTCGGCCAGGAAGCTCAGGTGTTCCAGGATGGAATCGCTCAGGTCCTGGCCTTCGTCGACGACGATGTTGGGATACGCCCAGTCATCATCGTTGAATTCGCTTTCAAAGTACTGTTCAAAGACGGCGACGACTTTATTGAGGGGTAAGGTATCGTCCTGGAGGATTTCTTCGGCCAAAGTGCGTACATTATGGAAGGTAATCTGCGGGTCGTGATAATGGCGGCGCAGGTACTGCAGGAGGAATTCGTTGAAACACAGATAGAGGACCTTTTTTCCCTGACTGGCCAGCATCCGCGCTTTTTCTACGGCCAGCATAGTCTTGCCCGTGCCAGCCGGGCCGTAAATGGCCGCCGTCCGCTGTTCCTGCAAGAACCGGAGTATAGAGAATTGCTGGTTCGTCAGCTGGACGTAGGACGTCTTCGTTTCCCGGCTGCTGCTGGAAATCGTTTCGGCAATGCGGAAAGACGGCATGAGTGTCTGGATGAGGGCTTTGAATTCCGGCGGCTTCAACGGTGTAAAGGACCGGCCCAGGTGGTCTTTCCAATAGGCATAAACCTTGTCCAGGGCTTCTTCCGGATGTGCTAAACTCAGCTGGTCCAGGATGATTTCCGGAACGGCTTCGGCTGGCAGACGCAGTTTCGAATCCATGGCGACCGACGTGAACCAGGCCGCCCGGCCAATCATGGGACAGTCATAGGGGAAATGCTGGCGCAGGATCCGCTGGATACGGTACTGCGTTTCCGCAGCCTGTCCTAAGGGATTGATGCGTTTTTTGCTGTTATTCCTGCGGTTGATTTGGATCCAGCTGCCTTCTTCATAGCCGATGCCGCCGGATTTGACTTCGATGGACAAGATGCCCTTGGTCGGGTGGAAAATGATAAAGTCGCCTTCCCCTTCACTCCGGTATTGGCCCGGTTCGCCGAGCCAGCGGAAGGAATGGAAGACGACATATCCGTCACTTAATTGTTGTAAGGCCTGATAGACCTGTATTTCGCCATCGCTGCCATGAAAATCGTCATCGATGGTCGGATAAAAACGTGCCATGCAGTATCTTTCCTTTCTTTTTATCTTCTGTCATCGTGTTCTCCTTATTATACCAGGGATACTTCAGGGACGGAAGGGTGCCGAATTCTTTCAGCCGGGCTTTAAGCTGTTTTTGAAGTTCATGTTGCCAGAGATAACGGTCGATCATTTCTTTTTCGGCATACAATACGCTGTCTTCGACTTGATGGCGCGTGAAGGTATTCAGGCCATCGATTTCTAAGAGGCATGTATTCAGGCGTCCCACCAGTTCCCAGCAGGCCATTTTATCTTCCGTGACGGCCTGGTACTGTTCTTTCAATTCTTCGCGCATGCGGTAATAGTCCGTCAGCGAATGGACGTTGGAGAGTTTGTCTTTTGCCAGGACTTCTTCTGCTTTCTCGGCGACGCCAGTCCGTTCGAAGTCGTAGAAGTGGCAGTCGTCCAAGAGGTAGCCATGGACATATTTTCCCAGTTGTTCGTTGAAATTCAGGGTAAAGACGGCATGGCAGCGTTCACATTCAACGGTCTGTACCATATTCGGCAGATTATGGATCAGCAGGTTCCCCTGTTCATCACGGTGATTGCAGACGGGTTCCCAGGCGTAACGGCGCCGGCTTTCCCGCAAGGTCGTGCCGGCCTTTTTGAAACAGTCGTCGATAAGGATGAGCGCTTCGTCCATATTGAGCCCCGGTATGTCGTCGAGGAGATTGACCGTGCGATCATAATAATCGAGGGTATTAAAGACGGTCATGGAAAAGCTCAGGCCCCAAAATCTCCTGAATGTCATCTGCTTGTACAGGGGAAAGAGGATGCTGCGGATGTGTTTTGCCGAAAAGTCATCGTAATAGGGCAGGTCCAGGGTGATGTAATCCAATTTCTCTAAAATAGCCGTTTGTCGACGGATTTCACGCTGGAGCAGTTCGTCCTGGATTTTAAGGTTATTGTGGAAAAAGGTGACATCTTTGGGCGTGAACTGCTGCATCCTGTCCAAAATATGATAGCATTTTTCGATGTGTCCTATGAAATCCGGCTTGAGAAGGTCATCCAGGCTGTTATATCTCAAGACTTCATTGTAGCTGTATTCCTGCGTATCCGGGTCGATTTTCAGTGAAAAAACAGTATGGCATTTTTTGCAGATATACGTATCATGACAATTCTTGGCGCTATCTAGCATCGTCAGGGAGCTGGCATCATCAAAGAGCAGATGACCATCACTGTCGCGATGTTCGCAGCAGTCGCGTTCTTTAAGGACGGCCCGGCATTCGTCCACGTCAAGGTCAAATTTCTTATAGCAGTTATAGATGAACTGGATATCTTGCTGTGCTTGTACTACGTCAATCTGTTTCATTCCTATCGCCTCCTTGGACATATTATTATACATCAATAAGAGGACAGAATGTGTCTTGGCATGAAAAAAAGGCTGTCGCATTAAGACAGCCTTTTTTTGAGTATTAAGTTTGCAGTTTGTAGTTTTTAGTGAAGGGTTTTTAATTTAAAGGCAACATCTTAGTCAGCTCTCCTATGAGGAGAGCCGGGACGTCCTGTTAAGGCGGCCCGCTACGCGCTGAGGGTTTCCCGAAGCGTCGTTGTCAGTGTGAGTCTGTCGCGGCGCAGCCGCATCTGAATCCGCAATCTGAGGTTGACGAACGAACTACGATGAACGACAAACGGCAATCTTCTTGCCGCAAAAAGCAATGCCGTATTTCCAGATTTCTTTGACGCCGCGTTTCTGGAATTCTGTGACGTATTCCCGGTCTTCGATTTGCTGCAGCGCTTCTTGGGCTTGCTCTTCCATTTCGTTTTCGCTGGCAGCCACTTTAAATTCCATGATGACGCCGGCCTTCTCTACATCCTTGGGAATAATGGCCAGGTCAAAGCGGCCGTACCCGCTTTCCCGGTTCGATTCGATGATATAATCAGATGCAAATAACGCCGTCATGCCAAGGACGAAGCCGTGGTAGAAACTTTCTTTATGGGCCGTATCATACACGCTGACCAAGTCCCGAAGATACCCTCCCAACAGTTCTGAAAAGGCCTGTCCTTTGCCCGAAAGTAACTCATCGAACATGGTTTCCAGTCGGGACACAGAATAACGGGCTCGCATCTTATCCAAGATTTCAAAGCGGTAAATATCCTGAACTTCCCGATTGGGAATCACTAATTCACAACGTATGCCGCCAATGCCTCGTCTGCGGCTGACAGCCGTCAAATAGCCTGTCGTCAACAACATTGTATACAGCGCATCGGTATCGTGGCCAATGTCTTCATAAATGACACCCTCCCGGATTAAGGCAGTCACTTGGCACCCCTGCAACAAAGCTAGCAAATCACCTTCTGTATCAGCTGTCACGTGGCGCAGCATTTCCCGGATGATACCATTGCCCGACGTATTGACCCAATAGTCGCCAACCTCACCGTGACGGAAAAAATTTATAATCGACCAGGGATTATAAATCTCTGCCCCACCAAAGAGATAGCCGTCATACCATTTCTTCAAGTCGGGCAGCGCCTCCGCCATGGTCAGGTCTTCCGCCATCTGTGCCACTTCCTGCGGCGTAAATCCAATGACCTCCCGATAGGCAGCATCCATGACTGAACAGACATCGAGATTATTCAGATCACTGAAAATACTTTCTTTGGCGACCCGCAGGACCCCTGTCAGTACGGCAAAATCTAAGTCGCGATTGCCCTTCAGGACGCTGCCCAAAAACTGTTTCATAAAAGCAATGCACTCTGTATAAAAGCCGTGTTCCCAAGCCTGCTGAATGGGCGCATCGTATTCATCAATCAATAAAATGACCGGCTTGCCAAAATGCTGATGCATCATCTTGACCAACAGTGCCAGGGCCAGCTGCATTTCATTCTGCCCAGAAGCCTGCTGTTTCAGTGCCAGAAAGCGCCTGCGCAAGTCCGGATTGACAGACGGACTATCAGCTAAATAATCATGGTCAATGAACCAGTAGCTGATCCAGGAACTCAGGGATTGCAACATCTGCGGCCACGTGAGGTCCTTCAAATCCTTCAAGGACAAGAACAATACCGGATACTGTCCGCGATGGGCCATGTAATCCGCCCCGGCCCGGTCGATAGCCAAGCCATCGAAGAGATGGCGGCTCTGTGCCTCTTTTTCAATAGAAAAGAAATACTCCAACATGCTCAACGTCAAGGTCTTACCGAACCGCCGGGGCCGCGTAATCAGCGTCACCGCACTGTGCCCGTCGATGAGCTGGCGGATAAAGTCCGTCTTATCGACAAAATAATAATGCTTGCTCTGTATATCAAAAAAATTATCGACACCGATCGGCATCTGCCACTTCATAGCCTCACCTGCTTTCTTTTATTTCATTATAACAAGAATCACGGGAAACAAAAAGAGGAGCCATCCCATGAGGGTTTCTGCCCCATGCATGACTCCTTGAGCTCATAACTCCATAATTTTAATGTCTTTGACGTATTCCCCCTGGCTTCGCAGCCACATTTCAATGCCCTTCCCGTAGACTTCTGCTTCCAGCTGGTACGTCCCGTTATCTTCACTCAGTATCTTCGCCGTCGGCAGGCGGTCTAGGATGGCGTCGATGTCGTAGCCCGTATAGGTGAATGTGACGCGCTGCAGCCGACCGCCGTACATGAACTGGACGCGCTTGCGGAACTCGCCTTCCTGGAAACGCCGGTTATAAGGGATATGGAACGTTTCCTGTTCCACTTCCAAGGTCTTGATGCGATCCAGGCGGTAAATGGTCGGCGTAATATCCCGGGCACTTTCATAAATCTTGGCAATCTCCTTGTCGTCGATGAAAGCGATGAGATAAAAATAAATGAACAGCCTCCTTATTTAGGATAATTTTTTCCTGTCTACATGATTTGCCGTGTATTTCAGCTGCAAGTCGCGGACCATTTTGATGTAAAGCTCTTTACAGGCCTTCATCTGACCCTTTTCAATCATGGTCAGGCAGGGCTGCAAGTAATCGGCCCAGATATCTTTGTAGATGCCTTTGCTGTCTTGTTTCTGATCAATGGTCCTGACAATGGCAGGGGCGATACGATAGTATTCTGCAATCAGCGCTTCGCCGCCCGGCTGTTTGGCCAGCCAGCTGTCGCGGAAGCGGCGGAACGCCGTCAATTCATAGCAGTCATCCGGTTTGGCAAAGGAACCACAGACGGCAGTCGTAATAAAGCAGGAATCCAGCTTTTTCAATTGTTCTGCCGCATCTTTATTTCCCTGGTTAGCGGCTGCCTGCAGCCATTTTTTAGCTTCATCCCGGTCCTGTTTTACCCCATCGCCATTAGCATAGCACATACCTAAATTATATTGTCCATCGGCATCACCATTGTCTGCTGCCTGTTTGTACCAGTTTACTGCTTTAGCCTGATTTTTTTCTACAACATAGCCATCTTCATAGAAATGTCCTAATAAATTCTGAGCCGCAGCAATGCCATGCTCAGCCGCCTTGCGATACCAATATACGGCTTTGTCCTCATCTTGTGCAATACCTTCGCCCCAATTGTAACAACAAGCCAAATTAAACTCTCCCCAGGCGTCATCATTAGCTGCTGCTTTTTCAAACCATTTTACAGCTTCTGTTAGATTTTTTCCTACACCGTAGCCATTTTCATAGCAAACGCCCAACATATTCTGAGCTTCAGCCAAATCTTGCTCAGCAGCACTGCGATACAACTTCACTGCCTTATTATAATTCTGTTCTACTCCGTCCCCATTAAAATATCGTTCTGCAAGATTGTACTGCCCAAAGGCATTGCCATTTTCGGCAGACTTTCTGTACCACTTAATGGCTTCGTAATCGCTCTGTTCTACGCCTAGGCCATTTTCATAATAAAGACCTAACCGATTCTGCGCACGTGCATGGCCTTGCTCGGCGGCCTTGCGTAACCATTGAGCAGCATTTTGATAATCTTCGATATCATCATAGCTATCAGCCAGATTAAATTGACCATTGATGTTTCCATTTTCAGCCGATTTCTTAAACCAAGCGATAGCTTCAATGTCATCTTTTGCGACACCATAGCCGTTATAATAACAAAGGCCTAAACTATTCTGGGCAGCCGCATTATTCTGGTCCGCTGCCTTATGATACCATTTAAGTGCTTCCTGATAATCCTGCCGTACGCCATTACCAAAATAATAGCAATCGCCTAAATGGTACTGCCCCCAAGACGAGTCATTCTGAGCAGCCTTTTCGTACCATTTTACGGCTTCAGAGATATCGGACGGTACACCGAATCCATTTTCATAACAGTTGCCAAGACTATCCTGAGCTTCTGCATTATCCTGTTCCGCTGCCTTATGATACCATTTAAGTGCTTCCTGATAATCCTGCCGTACGCCATTACCAAAATAATAGCAATCGCCTAAATGGTACTGCCCCCAAGACGAGTCATTCTGAGCAGCCTTTTCGTACCATTTTACGGCTTCAGAGATATCGGACGGTACACCGAATCCATTTTCATAACAGTTGCCAAGACTATCCTGAGCTTCTGCATTATCCTGTTCCGCTGCTTCACGATACCACTTTACAGCTTCCTGATAATCCTGGGATACACCATTGCCAGCATAATAGCAATTCCCCAGATTATATTGCCCCCAATCGAAACCGTTTTCGGCCGATTTTTTATACCATTTTACAGCTTCATAGACGTCCTGTGATACACCGCTCCCCCTTTCATAGCAAACGCCTAATCTACATTGAGCCTGAGGAACATCTAACGCAGCATCCTGACGGAAAAGTTCTGCGGCACGTGCATCATCCTGTGGTACCCCTAAACCATTCTGATACATCACTCCCAATTCAGTCCTAGCACTAGGGAAATCCTGTTCTACCGCTGCTTTATAGTACTGGATAGCCTTATCGTAATCTACGATGTCATTAAAGCGGCCTTCACTATAAATATTCCCTAAGTTGTATTGTGCTGGTGCATAATTGTCCTGAGCCAAGATTTCCAAAATCTTTACAGCGTCCTCCTGTGTGCAAGGTTTGCCGTCTCCATCCTGAAACTCCTCTGGGTTATCCCAAATATTTGCACTCAAATCAAAAAATTCATCTGCTGTTAAATTCTTTTTATCACCAATGTTTACATTATAGGTTCCACTTGCTGATGCCTCTGTCGATGTATCTGCCGCCGCTGCAGTCGTCGTTTCTTCAGCCGTAAAGCCCTGGTCCTGTGCTTTTTTGCGCCAGTAGGCGGCTTTTTGATCATTTTGGGGGAACATGAATCCCTTGGCATAGAGATCACCCAAGCAGGCTGAAGCGGGACCAAAGCTTTCTTTCAGTGATAACTGCATGATTTCACTGACGCCCTGGCGGCGTTCCTTTTGGTCATCGCTGTCGAGCTTCATCCTCGCGATGTCCATCCTTGTTTCTAATTCTTCGTTATTTGCCATTTTATCACCTCATAAAAACGCAGCCTGTGCGGCTACTTCGATTGCCGGATAAAGCTGGATGCCCAAGCCATTTTCTTGGTCCCACTGGCAGTCTAAAAACAAGACTGCCGAGCCGTCACGCTGAAAGAGAAGCATGCGCGGCGTGACAGCCTTGGCAATTTCCGCCCTGCTTTCCAAGCCGCGGACAGCCGGCCAATACTGGGCCAAATCGCTGCGGTTTTCAACGATATAGTTTTTCAGTGCTTCTTCTGCTTTTCCCTGCAGGCTGTGCCAGTTCTTTTTCACCCAGACAAAGGCTTCCTGTTCAGCCGTGGTAATCGGTTTCCCCGTATAGGCCTGTGCGGCCACGAGAATCGGCCACATTTGCCCCAGGAAATTCAGCGTACTTTTCTTCTGCCATTGGTGGCGATAGATCATCAGGCCAAAGACGGTATCATGACAAGTCGTTTCCATAGTTAGGCCCCCTTCTGATTTTTAACTTCTGCCTTTTCGGCTTTATATTTCGAGACGCCGCCGCTGTGCGGAACATTGCCGTGAACTTCGGTCGGTACAAGCTGCATTGTCTTGCAGTCACTTTTTTCGTGCCACGTATATTTATGGTCTTTGCGCCACTGCGCAACATCTTCCGGTTCACAGCCCAACTTCTTCGCCAGTGCTTCGTCAGCCTGATCGAAATTCGCCGCACGGTTGTCCGAAAAGTCATCAATCTTTACTTCTTCTTTGGCGACTTCCGAAAAATCCGGTTCTCCATCGTTGAAGGGAATCGACTTGACGTCGTTCTCCTTACTGATTTCGTTCCACGTCTTTCCTTCTACATTCGTGCCATGGCGGTCACCGGGTTTTGCTTCCGGGTCAGGGACCCACCTTGAGTTCCCTTTTTCCCCTTCCCAGTGACCATCCTTTTCGGGCAGACGGGGATTGCCGGCCGTCACTTCCTTTTCCAGATTCTGCCAAAGCGGCTGGACATCCCCGTTTTTGTGAACGTCTCCATTGATTTCAATTCTTTTCTCAATTTTCTCCCAGGATGAAAGCACATCATTCGGGTCCTGTCCCTCATATTCCCAGCTCACGTCACTGTTGTTCTCAATATTTTTTTCCAACATGGGAAATCCCTCCTATGTTACTTATCTTTCAAAAAGAAGGTCTTAAAGAACCGCTCTGCCGTCTTGACCAGCTTATCATCCGCGGCAAAACCATAAGAATAGACAAGGCATTTGCCTGCTTCGCTTACAATCTGTTCCGACAGGGACAGGCTCTGTAATTTCAGCAGGTAACTCAAAAGGATGGCAATCTTATTAGTCTGTACCAAATTACCTGTCAAGGCATCCAGAAAGGCCGTCGCCGCAGCCGGGCTGAGATTCAGCGAAAGTTTCCACCGATGCAGGAGTTCTATTTCTTTTTGGCTGAACTTCTGGCCGCCCAGTAAAATCTGGCGGATAAACTTTTGCTTAGCCAAGAGGTCTTCGTCCTGCCAGCTTGCCACGGCGACTTTCGGCATCGGCTTGGCAGCCGTAAACTTATCGATTTTGCAGAGTACCGCTTCTTCCCAGCCGCTCTGGTAAATCGCTGCTACGCCGCGTTCCAAATCGGCCAGTTCTTCGATTTGTTCATCGTCGAGGGCTGCTGCCTTGCCGACCAGGTCACGATCGTCCTTATCGGGCAGGCGCAGGGCAATTTTCGTATTCGTATTGCGGATGACCGACGGATCCAACAAGCCCGGCGACTGGTCGACGATGACAAAACCTTCCCCGTACGTCCGCATTTCGGCAATGGCGTTGGCCAGCATGGCCACCGACTGCCCCTGTACATTGGCGCTTTCCTGGGTCTGCAGATCGCTGGTCTTTTTCAAGAGATTATGCGCTTCTTCAAGAACGGTCAAGTGACGCAGCGTATTGTTGGCACCGGCATTTTCACTCATGCGGTATTCCTGCAGTTTCAGAACCAGGATGCCCATGAGCAGCGCCTTCGTTTCCTGTGAACCAATCCGGCTGAGATCGACAATGGCATTTTCATGCAACATTTTTTCTAAGTCCGCATCTCCCTGGAAAATGAGGCCGTGAATGCCGCGGGTAAGGGAGCGCACACGCGTCACCAAAGCCCCTTTATAGTCATTCGTCGTATCAGCAGAATAGGCAGAGCTGTCGATGACTTGCGGCAAAATCTCAAGGAGCGTCGCAAAGTCTGGGAAACGGCCTGGATTGCGGGAAAGCTTCAGATTCCAGCCGCAGGCTTCATAGGCTCGTTCCATGGCTTCGTGCAAAATGGCCGGCATGGCCGCATACATGGGCCAGCAGGCATTGAAAATTTCTACTAGACGGTCGATATGTTCCAAAACATGGATATCATCGGGGAAGCTGAAGGGATTGAGCTGCAGCAAATTCGGATACTTATACGGGTTGGTACCGTAAACTGCTGCTTTTTTATAGCCGCCGAAGACATCCTTATATTCCCCCTTCGCCGGTTCAATGACCAGCCAGGGCACGTTGTGCATCTGCAGGCTGCCCAGCAGTTCATAGACGGCATTCGATTTGCCGACGCCCGTGGAACCGGTAACGAAAGTATGGGCCGTCAAAGCCGGGAGCGACAGTTTGACCGGATTGCCTTCATCTTTTTCTCCCATGTGATAGATATTACCTAAGCGGGCGGTCTCTGCCGGCGCATCGTTCTGCCAGATCACTTCCCGGCCAAAAGGTACGTAAGAAGCGATGGGCAGGCCGGGAATGCTCTTTTGCGGGAAGCCGGCGGCAATGGTCAGTTCCTTGCCGCTGATGTACGTAGCCGGCGTCACGACCTGGGCGAACTTGCTGTCCAGTTCCAAGAGAGGATGGCGGAATTTGTGCAAATACGCTTCTACGGCCGCTTCTTCCTGCCCCGGCTGCCAAACCGTGACGGCGCCCGTTTCGGTACCGGAATCGTCACCGCGCAGCAGGCTCTGATAGGTACTGGCAATGACCTGGCTGGTCTGCGCATCGCCGGCGACGACATAGGCAGCGCAGTTCCAGAGACCGACGTCGCTGCAGGCATCCAGCCGATCCAGCTGGCGTTCAATCTGCTTCAATAAACCCTGTATCGTTTTATTCAGGAAATGCAGCTGCTGCCCCTGGCTGGTGCCGGTCGTATCCGTCGTGCCGCGGGACTGGCTGCGGCTGGTCGTATCCGTCGTCCCCTGGGTCGTCGTCTTGCCAGCAGAATGAGTCGTACTGGACGATGCCGTATCTGCCTGACCTGTCGTATCAGCAGTGCCCTTGGTTTTGCCATAGCCAAAACCAATATTAAATAAACCGCCCAGAGAGCTTGCACCGCCAGCCAGGATTCCCAATCCCGCACCCAGTGCCGTACCGGCTATTGTACCTAGGCCCGGAAAAGCAACAGAGCCAATGGCTGTTCCAATGGGCCCCAGCACTCCCGCAGCCAGACTTGCCGCATTGGGAGAGGTGAAACCGGAGCTTCCACCAATGCCGATACCGATTGATTTCGTCGTTGCCCGACTGTCGGTATGACTGCTTGAATCCGTATGAGCTGTACTATGCCCCTGGGCCACAGCGGACATATAGGCCAGACTTTGAGAAATGCCGTGGCTGATGCCCTGCGTCAGGGTATCACTGACGGCCTGGCTTTCATTTTTCCCCAGCGTCAGCTCGAGCTGCGCCAACGGTGCCAGTTGGGTATACAGATTTTCATAGCTGCGCCGTACTACGGTCAATTCATCACCGGAAATAGGTTCTGCCACAATGACTAAGCTGTAGACTTCACCGCGCATCGCATCGACCAGGCGTTCCAGCCCCTGGACGAATTCCTTGCGCTGACCGTTTTCCTTACGAAAAGCCGGAATCCCCGTCACGGCGGCAATCGCCCGATGGCCGCCGTTCAGTTGAAAGGCTTGATGGACGACCGTTTCCATATCCTGATTCTTCAACGGCCCTGTGATTTTCGTACCGGGGAAATTCCCCTGCAGTGTTTTCTGCAAAACATCTTTGCCCATGGTAAGCGTTGCGACCTTGTCTGCCCGCACACCGAGATAAAAATCGGCCTGCTGACCGTCGCTCTTCACCAATAGTACCGCCGTGCCGCCGCAGGCGTGTAGAGCATGATAGACATTCATCAGCTTTTCCTGATTATCTTCCTGCTTGGTATAAACGATCCGTTCCACCTGAAAGAGGCGGACGTTTTTCCCCAGCGGGAGATTGGCCAGTTCCTTGGCCAGCGGTATGACAGGATACTGGTTTAAATGACTGATATAGCTTTTTGTCAAGAGTGCATCTGCCAGACCATAGGCCCGCAGCAAATCACTGTCTTTAATCACCGGTGCCACGTCCCGGAATGACGTATCCTCTTTTTTCTTTTTTGCCTGGGGAAGATGTTCTTTTTTTGCTTCGACCGGATAATTGTTTTCATCTAAACTCGAATAATCTGGATAATAGGGTTTGCCCATCTTCATTCACCTCAGCTTTTTGGGAATCGTATTACAAACTTTATTTTTTAATTCATTTGTCTTTTCTTTGGCTTTCGTTACTGTCTTCCTGAAAAGAGAATCACTCCCAGAATGATGATGGCCACGGCAATCCCGCCCACCATCTTCCAGGAAAAATTTCCGTTCGTACCGCCTGTATAAGTTTGACGGCGATACGGCCGTCCCTGCGGTTCTCCCGAGGCCTGCGGCTGTGTATACTGCTGCGGACGTTTTGGCCAAAGTTTGCGGCCAATATCCCGTACATGAGCGATACGTTCGACGCAGAAATTAAAACGCAGTTCTGTCATCTGGCTGGCCCAGTAGTCACTGTCCCACTGGCTTCTATCAGCAAAATCACCGCCATCAAAGGGAACTTCTACGGCCAGGTCCTCAGCCCGGACATAGGCCAGGGAATCGGCAAATTCCGAGGTATACAAGCCGCGGTCATTGTGGATGATGATCAGCAAATCATTGACCGCATGGCGTACATTGCCTTCTGCTACATCCTTTTTCAGCTTCGCACTGACCTTCCCATGAGGATTTCCGGCAGCAAGGAAAGACGTATCTGCCTTGCGTTCTGGAGCCGCCGGTACATTCGCTTGGGGCTGCGCAGTGCGGCCGGCATCAATCCCATAAACCTTATGGCTTACTTCTTTGATATGATCAATGCGTTCCTGGCAGAAATTTTTAGATAATTTAGAAACCTGCTGTGCCAGATAGTCTTCATCCCACCCGCTTTCATCAGCAAAACTTTCCCCATCAAAGGGTTGTCCAAAGTCAGACATGCATTTCTTCACATAGGCCCAGGCATCATCAAAGTCCGATGTTTTAAAACGCCTGTCGTTGCGAATCAGGACAACTAATTCCTGAACCAGCCCTTGCGGATCATTCTGCATGACTAAATTCTTGATTTTTTCATTTACCATTTGATAATCCCCCTCTATACTCGCAATACTTCATCTAATTCCTTCTGGAATTCCCGCAGCCAATCCAGTTTCTTTTTATCAGCAGCCATCTTCTTATTGATGCTGTCCTGACTAGATGTTGCAGACTTCAGTTCTTTCGCTTTTTGCTGAACGATTTTATCGATATCTGCCAATTGTTTTTGGAACCATTGTTCAAAGTCTTTCGCTTCTTCTTTCGCATTGTTTGTCGCATCGCGAATGTTGTCATCGATACTTTCCAGCAAAGGAGCTACGTATTCGTTATTGATAGAGTCTCCTCGAACATATACTTCACTGTGGTCTTCATAGATATCCCTTACTTTATGATATTCATCGTCAAACCAGGTCCAAGGTTTGTACCAGGCCTTATTTTTGTTGCCAGCCCACTGTTCACCTGTCTTTTCCTTCCACTTGCGTTCTTTTTGATATGCAGTAACAAAATAGTCAGCCGTAGGCATACTAGACATCATTACATCAATGGCTGTGCCAATATTGGAATTAATAGTTTTCCCTTGCAGCAGCATGCGGTATTGGGCGTTATATTCCTGGACCAAATGCTGAGCCGTGATGCCTACAGTACTATCGACCATCTTTTCGAGTTCTGATTTCAAATTATCTTCAATATCTTTTGCTTCTCTCAGTAACCCCTTTACGAATATCAGCGCATCATCAGGAGAAAGTTTCGCGTCCCTGTCCACTTCATCTACGGCGCCATTAAAGCGATTGAAAATATCCTTACCGCGGGCAGTAATATCTTTATCTACTTTTTTAATCGCCTGATTCATCTTTGCTTTAAAGCTATTCGTTTCGCCGGACTTGATCTGCTTTTCTACCAAGGCAATCTGTTCCTGCAGTTTTTTTCGTTCTGCTTCATTCCCCCGCAGCGTTTCCAATAAATCATTTTCCAAATGCTTTTCTTCAATTTTTTGCTGGAAAGTCGCTACGCCTGTCGTAATTTTATTGGTCAGTGCATATTTTTCGACATATTCCCTGATAACCATTTCCACTCCAGGCACGCCCGTATGAATGATAGCTTCGTTATATTTCGCTTCTTCATCATCAGAATTCTTCTGTATTTCTAAAGCACGCTGCAAAGTGCTGTGAATCGCCGGAGAAAGGGGCGCATACCTTTCCAGATACATATCTTCACATTCGTTAAATTTATAAGGTGCTTCGCGATATTTGAGTTTCTGGGTCCGGGTCAAATCACTGCCGGCCTGTTCCATGCGAATGACCTTGGCATATTCAGCGGAAACAGGATAAATTGCCGGATTGATAATGCCCTTGCTTTCCAGATATTCCTTTACATGTTCCATCATTCCCGTCAACGATTCTTTTTCAGGGTCCACGTCATCTGCCTTATTCGCGACAAAGATGAAGCGGTCCCGCGACTGTTTGCCGCCTACTTTCATGGCCGCAGCGACATCTCCCAGCAATTGAGAATCATCATTGGTCCCCAGCTGCGTAGCATTGAGGACATAGAGAATCATCGGTTTGGCTTCACTTTTGATAACCCCATACGTATGTCTTCTATGCTCAGCCGTGCGCGAGTTATTCGGCCCCGGCGTATCTTCCAAAACTAACTGGGTATTTTTAGACGCAACAAAAGGAATATCACCTTTAACATCGATATAAGCTACTTTGGGGTTATCGTTATATTCGGCCATCTGTTCTGCTGTAAGGGGATCCGTTTCTGCCAGAACATTCCCATCCACATCCAGGCAAACGGCCGAAAAATTTTCCTGACTGTCATCATCCTGAATCTGAGCGATTGTTGCCGTACAAGCAACGTTTTTAGCCGGCAGCAGTTCCTGCCCCAGCATAGCGTTAATCAGCGTCGATTTCCCGGAACTCATCGTAGCGATGACACTGACTTTAAAGGTCGTACCCATCGTTTCTTTAAAAGCCCGCTCGATTTCGTCACTGCGCAAATCTTCAAAGGGGCATTCCTGATGTAGCTTTTGGAACAATTTTTTTAACTGGTCCAGACGCCCTTCTGTATTCGCCGATAAAACCGGCTTTTTAAACGTAATTTCCGTTTCCGGATGCTGCTCACTGTATTCGGCAGCCGCCGCGCGAACGTCTTCATAATCAAGGGGAGTACCGCGGAAAGTGATGCTCAAGTCATCATTGCATTCGTCGACCAAATCGGGGAATAAATCAGCCAGCCAGACCTGCAGGCGCACACCGCCTTTAGCCCGCTCTTTCCAGGCCCCTTCCGAAGCTTTGCCATTGATTCTGATGTCAGTTGTTACTAAAAAGGGATTATACGTAATTTCTACATTGGTCATAGGGACCACTCCTTTATGAATTATTTTCTTCCCACTGATTTAAATCAGCTAATAAATCAGCCATTTCTTGTTCTTCACTTAACGGCTCATCGACATTTTCCTGCTCCCATTGATTGAGGTCGGCCAGAAGTTCTTTTTCTTCTTCACTTAAAGCACCGTCCTTTTGCTGCTGAAGTACCTCAGCCGGACTGAGCGGCTTGTCTTCCGGCTGATAATGGTGAACCGCTTCATCTAAAAGGTCTGCTACGGAACAGATGCCCGTGCAGCGCAGCGCCTCGGCAATCTTTCCCTTATCGTATGTATGCTTGCCGATGATCACACTGCCGCTAGCAGTCGGCGCCTGACCAGGCAAATCGATATGGCACTGATACTTGGTCAAGTCCAGATTTTCTTCCAGACAGCGCTCAAAGAAGTCAGCGAATTCCAATTTTTCCTTACGGGTGAATCGATTTTCCTGTCCCATCAGGGCCATCTTAAACAGTCGGGCGGCATAGGCCATGACAGGGATGACCTGAGGTTCCTTGAAGCCCAGTTTTTCCAAGTCCTGACAAGCATCGTCCAAGGTCTGTGTCAAATCATCGCCGCTTTCCAAGTCAAAACTGTCTACTTTATTGACGAGGAATACGATGTGGGTCTGCGGTACGACATCGAGGACGTTGTGTTTGATTTCCAACAGCAGCGTCTTATTATCCGACGTCGAGATGTGTTCCGCATTCAAGAGATAAATAATGGTTTGCAGCGGATGATGCTTCAGGAAATCCATGGTCCGCTGGTGGTGCAGGGGATTTTCCGAAGAATTCGTCCCCGGCGTATCGTGGACAACGAGCACCGTCTGTTCCGAGCCGACGCCCTGCAAATCGCCTTCCAGGAAAACATGGGCAATGTCTTCATTCATGTTCCAGGTCTGCAGTACTTCATTCGTTACCGGCGTCACCGGCGGATGAAGTACCTCTTTTTCCCTGCAGCAGCCCAACAACTCCGGAAAGATATCGTTGTCGGCAATGGAAGTAATCTTAGCCGTGCAGGCTTCGTTGCCGCTGGGAATATAATCGCTGCCTAAGAGGGAATTAATGAATGTCGATTTGCCGGCACTCATGGTGGCACAAATGGCCACATGGTAACGGGGCAGTTCCCGGTAACGGAACAAACGGCCATACATGAAGTCCAAATAACTGGCACTCGCGGCAAGTTCCTTCCCCGGCGTCATAACAGTAACCGTAAAGAGATGATTAAAATAATCCGTCAGCGACTGCTGCAGCGTCTCAGCAATTTTCCCTGTTTTGCAAAAATCCGCTAACACGGCCTGCATCTTTTCTTTACTGTCATGTGCAGCTAACCCCACCAGACAAACGCTCTCTACCAGGCAAAGGGCCTGATAATTCTTCAGACCAAAAGAAAAACCGCCATGCCAGAAAACAGAGGCAAGCTTCTTCAGCCCTTTCGGGATTGCTGTTTCTTCTGCCTTCATTTCCTCTGCTGAAACATCCAAGACCTGTAACAGGCGCTGCAAACAGGCTGTCAGTTCAGGATCCGGATCCAGCTGGCTCCGGACCAGGCGGTTCAGCAAAGAAACATATAAAATACGTTCTTTCTTTCGCTCTTCCTGTATGGGATGCCGTTGAAACGTACAACGCTGCAGCAGAAAATTCCTGCTGGCCTGTTGTTCAAATGTTAACCCATCCATCAAATTCATATCCTCCTACCTATAACGGTATTATTTCTTGATGTTACCCTTTGTCTATACTATACAAATACGGATAGACAGATTTTGTCACTTTTCCAAAATTACACAAAAAAAGACAACACGATAGTATCGTACTGTCTAAGATTAAAATATTGCGCTGTTGATTGCAGTTCGGAGATGGTTTTACCCCTCCCATGATGACTTTCAGGCATGGGCAAGACAATAGATTATGCATACTCATTGCATTTTCAATCATTACCAAATAATCCATCACCTTCACCGCCTAACTGCATTTATAACATTTGTTTATCAGTTATATCAATTATATTATAACAATTTCGCAGTTACTTGTCATTACCATTTCACAAAATCGGACCCAGATGGACGCTACCGTATCCCGCAGCTAGCAGCTAGCCGTTTCAGCGACCGTTCCATTAGATTTCTAAATCAATTTATTGTCTTGCGCAATTTGTTGAATTTTAGCTTCTGTTAGTTTCGTATAACGCATGATTTCTTGGATAGGTTTCTTGTTCTGCAACATTTCAATATCCATTTCACGTTGCATTTCCTCACGCCCTTCTTTTCGTTCTTCCTGCATTTTCATCGCATAGGTCATATATCTCACCCTTTCATTTTCGAGTTTCTTGACGGCTATAATTTCCCGATCGATTTCCTGGACAAAAGAAAACGCAGTCCGCAGTCGGCCGTTCGCAGTCCGGGGATGCGACAATCGTTCATTGTAGTTCGTTCATCGTTTGTTGATTCGGGACAGGCTCGCTTACGCATCGCGGCTACTTGGACTCAGATAGATGCTGCGCATCCTGAAACTCTGGATTGTATTACGATTGTGTGCCACATGTCATAAATTTCGGCTATACCCAGGATTCACGCGGGTCGCCCACGCGGCGACCCCTACGGTACAAGGCCTTCGGCCGTGTATTATTTTTTACTGCATTATCATTTCTCCGAACTGCGGACTGCGGCACGTTCAGGCACTTACTGCCCTTCACTGCTTTTCACGCACATCTTCTTGCCGCAGAAGGCGATGCCGTATTTCCATACTTCCTCAATGCCGCGCTTTTTAAATTCTGTAACGTATTCCCTGTCGTCGATCTGCTGCAGTGCTTCTTTAGCTTTCTCTTCCATTTCACCTTAGCTGGCGGCGACTTTGAATTCCATGATGACGCCGGCCTTATCGGCTTCTTTCGGGAAAATGGCCAGGTCGAAGCGGCCGTAACCGCTTTCGCGGTTTGATTCGACGGTGTAGTCATTGAGAACAAGGGCTGTCATTCCCAACAGCAAACCGTGATAGAAACTTTCTTTATGGGCCGCATCGTACATGCTGACGAATTGGGCTATGTAGCGCTGCAGGTCTTCAGAAAAAATGTCCGTATCGCCGCACAGCAGCGCATCCAGCATGGCATAGAAATCAGAAACAGCCATCGTCTCTTTCATGCGCTGTAAAATCTCGAATTGGTAGGCATCGCGGATTTCTTTATTCGGAATCTGCAGCTGGCAGAAAGGCCCGCCCGGCATCTGCCTTTTTTCGACGACCGTCAAATAACCCGTCGTCACCAACATAGAATACAAAGCATCTTTTTCCCTGTTCAAATCATCATCAACGAGGCTTTCCCGGATGATGGCCTGCACACGTTTTCCTTTCAACAAGGCATACAAATCCCTTTCCTGCTGAACAGAACGGTACCGCAGCAAGCGATACAAAATCAAATTGCCTGACGTATTGATCCAATAGTCGCCGCTGCGGCCCTGGTCAAAGAAATTGATGACCGACCAGGGATTATAAATTTCAATACCGCCAAAACGATAGCCATCATACCAAGCCTCTATTTCCGGCAGCTCGCGTTCATGCTGTAAATCTTCTGCCATATGAACAACATCGTCTGTAGTAAAGCCAAAAATATCCGCATACTCTTCATCTAACACAGAACAGACTTTTAAATTGTTCAAGCCACTGAAGATGCTTTCTTTTGAAATACGCATGACCCCAGTCAAAACGGCGAATTCCAAAGCATCATTCGTCTTCAGGGCACTGCTCAGGAATTGACGCATGAAGCCGATGCAGCCTGTGTAATAACCGCTTTCCCAAGCCTGTTGGATAGGTGCATCGTATTCATCGATGAGGAGGATGACCTTTTTGCCATAGTACTGCTGCATCATGGCCATTAAGTTACTTAGCGACAAAGCCAATTCATCTTCTGTAGCCACGCCGTCGACGACATGCTGAAAAAGGCGTTTCCAGTTTACATCGATAGCTTCATCCTGGCACAAGTAACGATACTTGGCAAAAACCCGTGAAAAATAAAGACGCACGAAGGACAGCATCCGTTCCCATGACGGCCAAGCCGGATTCTTGATATCCTTCAAACTTAGGAAAATCACGGGATACTGGCCGCGTCTGGTCATATACTCACTGCCGGCTTTTTCGACGGATAGCCCATCAAAGAGATGGCGGCTCTGTTCTTCTTTTTCAATGGAAAAGAAATACTCCAGCATACTCATCGTCAAAGTCTTGCCGAAGCGCCGCGGCCGCGTGATCAAGGTTACGGCACTGTGCTCATCGATGAGCCTACGGATGAAGTCCGTCTTATCGACAAAGTAATAGTGTTCATTCCGTATTTTTTGAAAATCATCAATGCCAATCGGCATCTTCCACATGGCCTTCACCTGCTTTCGTTAAATGCGGCATTAATGGTCTCTGCCATCATGCATAAAAGCTTTCTTCGTGTCGTTCGTCGAGGCGCTGTTCGCAGTCCGCAGTCCGCAGTCCGGAAAGGGCGATTGTTCGTTGTAGGTCGTTCATCATTCGTCGAAAGAACCGTGTGCCATTCGTCATAAATTCTGGCTATTCACAGGATTCGCGGCGGGCGTGCGATAGGCGCGCCCCTACGGCACGAGCGGCGCCGCGTGGTTATTTAATACCGTCTGTATGCGACGATGTAGGGGCGGCCCTAATCGGCCGCCCGCTGCGTGCTGAGGGTATCCCGAAGCGTCGCTGTCAATTTGAATCTGTCGCGGCGATACGCCGCATCTGAGTCCGAGGCGATGCGCCAGCGAGCCCATCGACGAACGAACTACGATGAACGTTCTTTCAAAATACTTTCTTGATTGTATCGGCGGCGTTGTTTTTCCCGGCTCTGCCGTCGCTGGGTGTGGCCGCGTGGACGACGATATAACGGTCGTCACCATAGTATATCGTCTTGTAATGGCCGCCGTCATGGGTAATTTCAAAGCCGACTTCCTTCAGTCCCTTGGCGACCTTCGGCGTCATGCCCCGGTAGCTGCTGAGCAGGGCCTTGACTTTCGCCACCCGCTGTTCACTGATTTTCTGGTAATCGTTTGAATCGATGATGTCCTTGACGACGTCATAGCGGCGCGTGTGCTTGGGCAAAGATTCCAATTTCTCTGACAGTGTCTTTAAGAGAAGGTCTTTGATTTCACCGGGATAGAAATCGTCTTCCGTTCCGACAGTACAGGGACCTTGGTATTGGAATCGATTTTCGCCCGCAGCCCTTGGTTTTCATATTCCAGGCGTTCGACCTGACTGCGCAGCTGTGCATTTTCCTCCTGCAGTTTCTGCATGTCCTCATCAAAGCTGTCCAGTATCTTATCGGCTTCCCTTAGGGCCTGCTCCCGTACATCCTCAGCCGCAGCCTTGCGCTGATTCTGGAGGGTAAGCAGTTGGTGCAGTGTATCACGCCGTTCTTTCTCGGTAGCTTCGTATTCCGCCTGGGAACTCAGATAGCGTTCCTGATAGATGGCACTGTTGACACCGGCCCAGGTATAGAGCGGGTCGATCAGCTGGGCATTGGCGTACTGGATCACCGTCGCGATGACTTTCTCCAGAAGTCGCTTTTCCTGCCCCTGCCGATACAGGTAGCGCCGCTGCCCTACGGCCTGATTAGGGAAATAAATATCGATGCAGCCCGGCGGGAAATGCAGTTTCGGGCAGGCTTCCCGCAGGGTTTCACGGAAATGGCTGTCTTGCCAAACCAGGACATGGGCCGCCCCTTTAAGGCGCCCTGCCAACCGCCTGACATCGACAGGATTTATGTCGTCTGCGGTCTTGGCGATGAGCACCAGCGGCAGGCGATAGCGGCTCTTCCCCTGAAGGAAATCCGTTACGACGGCTGCATTATCTTCATTTACTAAAAGCGGCGTCCGCAGCACATCCAGGCCGTTATCTTTCTTCAAATACTTCTTCTGAACGAGCATAGTGATGAAATGAGGCGTCGAAAAGGCAGGATCGACTTTCAAGGCTTCTTCCAGATAGCTTCGGTCCAGGCGGATAGCCATCTTCATTTCCTTAAAATTCATGATGTAATCCGTATCCCAGATAACGCCGTCAGCATCATGCTTTTCATAGCGCACAGCCACAATCTGCTGCTTCTTCAGCTCTTCAATCTCCAGCCAAAGCGTATCCGTCCCGCAGCGCACACTGTATTCCCCGTTCCAGGATAGATTTGGAATCACGTTTTCCGGATACGGACTAGTCTGGTTCCATTCAACCACCAGACGTATAAAATCCTCTTTCGTCATCTTGCCGTCAATTTTTAAAACTGTAGAAAATAGCTGCATGAAATCACCCGATTCTTATATATTATAATAACATTATAGCAAGTATTTAGGGAAATCAAAAGGAGCCATAACACGAGAATTATACCTCATGCTTAGCTCCTTACATTATAAATCTCTGAAAATCAACTCAAATTTAAGATGATTACATTTCAACGATTTTAGCCTCTTTGACGTGGTTTTCCCGGCTCCGCGGCCGCATTTCGATATTTTTTCCGTAGTTCGCTCATTTACGCCATACTGCTGGGCAGCCGCTGCCTTCTTGATAGTCTGACCGTCCAGCAGCTACGAATACAGTCCCAGTACCCGCGAAACCTTTCCCACTTTCAAATTATCACCTCCTGTTACATCATAGCAAACGGAAAAGACATATCCTGTCTATTTCTAAGATTACACAAACAGAAAGTAAATCAGTGTATAGAAAAGCCCCAGACTCATGCCATTCTTTTTCATAAGTCTGGGGCTTTGAATTTTAACGACCGTGTGCCATTCGTCATGAATTAGGCTATGCACAGGCTTCGCGCGGGGCGCCGGTTATGGCGCCCCCTACGCGACGGGCTTAGCCACGTGATTATTTAATAGTCGCCACAAGGCGACCTTGTATGGGTGTCCGCTATGCGCCGCAGGGGCCACCCAAGGACGCATTGTCAGTTTGATTACAAAGGCACACAGCGCCATCGTTGTAGGGGTTGCCGTGTGGGCGACCCGCTATGCGCTGAGGGCATCCCGAAGCGTCATTGTCATTTTGAGTTTAAAGGCGCGCAGCGCCATCGTTGTAGGGGTTGCCGTGTGGGCGACCCGCTATGCGCTGAGGGCATCCCGAAGCGTCATTGTCATTTTGAGTTTAAAGGCGCGCAGCGCCATCGTTGTAGGGGTCGCCGTGTGGGCGACCCGCTATGCGCTGAGGGCATCCCGAAGCGTCATTGTCACTTTGAGTTTAAAGGCGCGCAGCGCCATCTGAGTCCGAGCGATGCGCCAGCGATCCCATCGATGAACGAACTACGATGTTTGCTAAATCAATAGAAGCTGCGGCCGTAGGCTAATTCGAAGGCCATCTGGCCGGCCGGCAGGGCGACGCCGGTGGCGGCCCAGCTGCCTTGCGGGTCCAGGTAGCGCCAATCGCCGTTGTTGTCGAGGACGCACATGCGGTCTGAATCCATGTTGTAGTAGAAGTAGTAGGTCTTGACGCCGACGATTTCGCCTTCGCCGCCGTTGTAGAAATCGTTTTCGTCACCCGTAGCACTCTGGGCCGTGACGACATTGATGGCCAGCTTGTAGTACGGCGGGGCATACATCTGGTTGACCAGCGAGGTCTTGTCCACATACCAGGCCGTGCCCATATGGCCGTCCACGCGGACATAGTCCGAATTGCCGTTCAGGTAGTACGGATAATTTGCCGAAGCCACAGAAGCAAAGGCCAGCAGCAGCAAGGTAAAGAAAACAGTACAAAGTTTTTTCATGAAGATTCCACCTTTCGAAATGCACTCAAATCTTTAAGCTACTGTAGATTATACACACGCCCGTAGACAGATTCTGTCATCGTGCCAAAAAAGGGCTGCCGCATTAAGCGACGAGCCCTTGTAGTTTGTAGTCTTTAGTTTGTAGTTTTTAGAAAAATTAGGGGAGACTTCCTTCCGGACTGCGGACGACCGACTGCGAACTGCGGCGTCATTAGGCGCCTACTGTCTTTCTCTGCTCTTTTCTGCTTTTCACGAAATGCGGGATTCTCACCTCGACGGGGCGGGCGCCCCACATGGGCGCCCCTACAGCTGCTTTCTTCTGCCGCCACTAAGCGATATGGTATTTCTTTTCCAGGCGGTCCAGGAGTTCCATGTAGCCTTTTACGAATTCCGGGCCTTCTTCTTGTTCCATGTCTTTTACAGTCTGGTCGATTTTGGCTTTGATATCGTCGGACAGTCCGCGGTCGGCTAAGGGGTAGACGACGTTGTTTTCTTTTTCTACGTGCTGCTGCAGGCGGTTGGCATAGGCCATGGCTTCGGTCAGGACCTGGAGTTTATATTCCGTCTTCGGTTCCTGGGCGTAGAGTTTGAGGGCTTCGTCGAGGGCCCGGACATGGGCACGGATGAGGTCGTGTTCGACGAGCATGCCGTGCTTGATGATGATGGAGGCGACTTCTTCCAGGTGGTCGACCATTTCAGGGAAGAGGACGAGTTCTTCCCGGCGGTGATGGTGGCCGTCGGCATAACGGCGGATGAAATCGAGGATTTCGGCAAATTCCTGCTGGTCGATTTCAGCTCCTTCCAGAATAGCGCAACACGATTCTTTGATGACTTTCAGCATCCGTGAAATATTGGCATGTTGTTTAACCATGACTTCCGTGCAATACATAAGGCTCCCTCTCTTTCTTTTAGGCAGATTTCTTGACGATTTCATACTGGCCTTCGGCCGGACTGGTGAAGGCGTAATCCGTAGCCGACAACAGACCGTCGACTAAGGCCTGGCGCAGGGCGTAGTAGCGGTCGCCGTGACCCTGCCAGAATTCGCTGTGCAGGTCCATGGTCCGGTCCCAGGCGATGCGGCTGTCATCGCTTTCGCGGACGCGGTTGACCTGGTCGCAGGGCATCCCGTCCAGGAGCAGGTCGTCCAGGCGGTGGAAGGCTTCCGGGGCCGTAGCGGCATTGAGATGCTGGCTGGCACCGAAGTCATAAGCGGCCTGTTTCAGTGCCGTCAGGCGGTCTTCCTGATTGCCGGCGACGTCGAGTACCAAGGCGGCATAACGGCCTTCGGCATCGTGGATACGCGACTGGAGCCAGCCGTGGATGTTCGATTCGTCGATGACTTCATCGAGTTTGCGGCGGTCTTTGCTGCCGTATTTGTCGGCCAAATCGCTGTCGGACCAGCCCTGGCTGGATGCGTAGCGGATGAGTTCGTCGATCAGGCTTTCCTGGAACTGGATTTTATTGTATAACCAAAAATGGATGGGTCCTAAAAATGCGCTCATGATATGTCCTCCTCTTACTGTTTGTTCGCTTCAATGGCAACGTTGACGGCTTTGGTGACGATTTCCGGGTCCAGGCCGTGGACAAAGCAGGCATTGGCCAGGCTTTCCTGCTGCGACGACGGGCAGCCCAGGCAGTGCATCCCCTGAGAAATGAGGGTATCGACGACTTCCGGATGAAGGCGGATGATATCGCCCATGATCATATCAGACGTAACTTTTTCATTCATTGCGAATTTATTCAAAACAGATTTCAACATAGTACCTACCTCCTAAGTAAGTGGATGAATTATATCTTATCTCTAAGTGAGGTTCTCTCAACTTCTGAACGTAGTATACCATGGATGAACAGGACAATCGGTTGTTATTACAACGGTTTAGAAATTTTGGGGTTAGGGACTAGCAGTTAGGGGTTAGGGGCTAGCAGTTAGGGGTTAGGGGTTAGGGGTTAGGGGCTAGGGGTTAGGGGTTAGGGGCTAGG
>ERZ791858.223-NODE-223-length-63957-cov-36.059388_pt1 | contig 63957 bp, 77 predicted proteins | sample MGYA00510284_ERZ791858 | MGnify/ENA primary metagenome ERZ791858 (study PRJEB30046, sample SAMN00792077) | human gut metagenome | study: EMG produced TPA metagenomics assembly of the A metagenome-wide association study of gut microbiota in type 2... | reverse complement strand
GGGCCATCAACCCCGTGCCGCGCCGCATGATTACCGAAGCCCTGCAAGCGGCTTGCCGGCAGTGCGGCTATACGGGCGGCCTGCGCCTGACCTTATCCATCCCCGAGGGCCAGCGCCTGGCCCGGAAGACCTTCAACCCGCGCCTGGGCATCGTCGGCGGCCTGTCCATCCTGGGGACGTCGGGCATCGTCGACCCTATGAGTGAACAGGCCCTGGTCGATACGATCCATACGGAAATGGATTCCCGCCGCGCTGCCGGCCAGACCCATTTATTGGCCTTTTTCGGCAATTACGGCGTCGATTTCAGCCGCGACCATCTGGGCGTCGACGTCAGCCAGCGCGTGACCATCAGCAACTATGTCGGCGAAACTCTCGATTATGCCGCCTACAAAGGCTTTTCCGACGTCCTGGTCATCGGTCATATCGGCAAATTGGTCAAAGTCGCCCAAGGCATCATGAATACCCATTCCCATTATGCCGATGGCCGCACGACCCTCCTGGCCCTGGAAGCCGTCTTTGCCGGTGCCTCCCGGCAGCTGGCCCGTCAGATTTACGACAGCCTGACGACGGATGAAGCCGTGCGCCTGCTGAAGGAACAAAACCTGCTGGAACCGGTCATGGCCGCAGTCTGTGAGAAAATCGAGGCCTATATGGACCAGCGGACCCATGGTGAAATCCCGACGGCGGCCGTCGTCTTTTCCAATGCCTACGGCGTCCTGGGCCTGACGTCGCGGGCCAAAGAATTTCTTGCATTGCATACGAAGGGGGAACTACGATGATACACTTTGTCGGCGCCGGTCCCGGTGCTGTCGACCTCATTACCGTCCGCGGCCAGAAATTACTGGAAACAGCGGACCAGATTATTTACGCCGGCTCCCTGGTCAACCCACAGCTGCTGGCCTGTGCCAAAGAAGGCTGCCGCATCCTCGATAGCGCCGGCATGACGTTGGAAGCCGTCGTGGCGGCCATGGAAGAAGGGGAGGGCCAGGGCTGGATGACCGTCCGCCTGCATACGGGCGATCCATCGGTCTATGGCGCCATCCGCGAGCAGATGGACATCCTCGCCCAGAAGGGCATCGCCTATGACGTCGTACCCGGCGTCAGCTCCTTCTGTGCCGCCGCCGCGTCCCTCCAGGCCGAATATACCCTGCCGGGCATCAGCCAGTCGGTCATCATCACCCGCATGGAAGGGCGGACGCCCGTGCCGGATAAGCAGAAAATCGCCGATTACGCCGCTCATCAGGCGACGATGGTCATTTTCCTCAGCGCATCCCTCTTGGACGGCCTCCAGGCCGAACTCCTGCGCGGCGGCTATGCGGCCGATACGCCGGCAGCCATCGTCTACAAAGCATCATGGCCAGAAGAACAGACTTATACCTGCACGGTCGGCACCCTGGCTGAAACGGCCCGGCGCCATGCCATTTCCAAGACGGCTCTCATCGTCGTCGGCAAGGTGCTGGGGCCGGCTTATGACCGCAGCCTTTTGTATCATCCGGCCTTTACCCACGGCTGCCGTCAAGCGGCGCCGGAGGACCAGCAGTACGGCGACCACATCGGTCAGGAGACGGAACCATGAAAGCCGTCGTCCTGTCCTTTACCCAGGCCGGGACGGCCCTGGGCTGCCGCGTCGCTGCCTGCTTGCGGGGCGGCGGCTGGGACGTCCGCCAGGCGTCGCTGAAGAAATTCGCCGTCGTCCAGGAAGGGGTCCTGCCGTTTACACCCAATCTCCACGATGAAGCGACCCGGGCTTTTGAAGCGGCCCGGCTGGTCGTCTTCATCGGCGCCGCAGGCATTGCCGTCCGCACTATTGCGCCCTTTATCCGCCATAAAGACCTGGACCCGGCCGTCCTGGTCATCGACGAGAAGGGCCAGTTCGTCATCCCCATCCTGTCCGGTCATATCGGCGGCGCCAATGCCATTGCCCGCCGTCTGGCTGCAGAACTGGAAGGCCAGGCCGTCGTGACGACGGCGACTGATGTCAACGCCTTGTTCGCCGTCGATGAATGGGCGGCCCGCCAGGGCCTGCGCCTGTCGTCCCTGAACGATGCCAAGGCCTTTGCCGCCGCCATGCTGGAAAAGGGCGCTGCCGGTGTGTACAGCGATTTCCCCCTGCAGGGGCCGCTGCCGCCGGGCCTGGTCTATGCCTTCCATGGCGACGCCGGCCTGGTGATCACGACCAAAGCCCACGTGCCCGTGTTCCGCACGACTGTCGTCGCCCGACCGGTCATCGTCCACATCGGCATCGGCTGCCGCAAGGGTACGACGGCCAAAGACATCGCTTATTGGGTCAATGCCGTCCTGCAGCGGGCCAACTTGTCGCCCGACGCCATTGCCGACGTCAGCTCCATCGACGTCAAGCAGGATGAAGCCGGTCTCTTGGCCTTTGCCAAGGCCCAGCAGTGGCCGCTGCACTTTTTTACGGCCGATGAACTCAATGCCGTGCCAGGCGACTTTACGGCGTCCGATTTCGTCAAACAGACTGTCGGCACGGACAACGTCTGCGAACGGGCTGCCGTCCTGGCCAGCCATCAAGGGACCCTCATCGTTACCAAACAGAGCCGCCGCGGCATCACCGTAGCCGTAGCCTGCGAACGCTACCAGGTCCGGTTTGCATGTTGAAAGGAGAAAGGTTATGAAACATCGTATTTATGTCGTCGGCATCGGACCGGGTTCCCTGCAGGGCATGACCCTGCAGGCCCGGGAAATCCTCGATGGCTGCGACTGCATCGTCGGTTACGACACCTATATTGATTTGATACGTCATTATTTTCCTGATAAAGAATTCGTCACGACGGGCATGACCAAAGAAGTCGAACGCTGCCGCATGGTCCGAGACCGGGCCAAGCAGGGGCAGACCGTGGCCATCGTATCCAGCGGCGATGCCGGGATTTACGGCATGGCCGGCATCATGCACGAAGTGGCTGCCGATGACGACGTCGATATCGTCGTCATTCCCGGCGTGACCGCTGCCAGCGCCGGTGCGGCCCTGCTCGGTGCGCCGCTGGTCGCCGATACGTGCCTCATTTCCCTCAGCGATTTGCTGACACCGTGGGAAAAAATCGCCAACCGCCTCGACTGTGCCGCTGCCGGCGACTTCGTCATCTGCCTGTACAATCCGGCCAGCAAGAAGCGGGCAGACTATCTGGAAAAGGCCTGTGACATTATCTTGCGCCATCAGCCAGCCGATACGCCGGCCGGCATCGTCCGCAATATCGGCCGCGAAGGCCAGGAAGTGACGGTCCTGACTCTGGGCGAACTGCGCAAGATGCGCCTGGATATGTTCTGTACGGTCTTCATCGGCAACAGCCAGACCCGGAACATCCATGGCAAACTGGTCACACCGCGGGGATATCACTTATGAGGAGCCCCGTATGGATTGCCGGCGGCACGACAGAAGGGCGGAAACTAGCCCATTATGCCGACTGCTGTCATATCCGGGCTTACGTGTCCGTCGCCACCGATTACGGCGCTTCGTTAGTGCCTGAAAGCCCTTTCGTGACCGTCGTGACCGGCCGCATGGACGAAGGGGAGATGGAAACCTTTCTCCGGGAACATGCCATTTCCCAGGTCATCGACGCGACCCATCCCTATGCGACAGTCGTGACGGCCAATATCCGCCAGGCCTGTGCTGCCGTCGGCGTCCCGTACCGCCGCATCCAGCGCCGGCGCGGCCGTTATGAGGACCAGGGTGGCTGCATCGCCGTCCATTCCGTCGGCGAAGCCGTCGAAGTCCTGAGCCACACGACGGGGCCCATCTTCTTGACGACAGGCAGTAAGGACTTGGATTCCTTTGTCCAGATTCCCGATTATGCCCAGCGCATCTACGCCCGCATCCTGCCCGTCCGGCCGTCGTTGGACCGGGCCCTGGATCTAGGCTACCTGCCAGCCCACGTAATCTGTATGCAGGGCCCCTTCACGACCGAACTCAATGCGGCCATGTTCCGCCAGACCGGCGCCCGTTATGTCGTCACCAAGAACTCCGGCCACACCGGCGGCTTCCAGGAAAAATTAAAAGCTGCCAGACAAACAGGCGCCACGGTCATCGTCATCGAACGGGGAGAGTAATGACAAGAAAGCAACCTCTCCGGCTCTTTGAGCCACCTCCAGCTCAGCTCTCCGTTTTGGCAACTGCCCTACGCTTCCCTACGGTCAGTACCTGACGGGCCAAAAAAGGCCTATAAGGGGAGGCTTAAGAGCAAGGCTCCCCTCATAGGGGAGCTGTCAGCGCAGCTGACTGAGAGGTTGCTTTTTACACATATCTATTCAGGCAAATAGGGAAGACGCAGTTCGCGAAAAACAGCCCCGTTCGGGGAATTTTTACGAGCGAGGGTTACTCGAAGTGATGTTGTCCGTTTGAAACTGTTGCCGCGTCACGGCATCTGAGTTCGAGCGGACTGCGACCTGCGGCCTGCGGTCTGCGACCTGCGGGCGCCCACGAGGGCGCCCCTACACCCATGAAAGGAGACATACCATGCACGTATATATTATCGGCACAGGGCCCGGCAATCCGGCTTTGTTGACGGGGCAGGCCAAAGCGGCCATAGAGGCTTCGCCCATCCTCGTCGGCGACAAGCGGATGCTGGTGCCTTTTGCGGCTTCCGGGAAGCGCCTGGTCGCGACGTACCGGCGTGACGATATTTGTCAGCTTGCCGCTTCTTTGTCCGATGAGGAAGGGCCCATGGCCATCCTCGTGTCCGGCGACGTCGGCTTTTTCAGCCTGGCCGCCTTGCTCACGGACATCCCTGGTTGCACGGTGACCCGCATCGCCGGCATCAGCAGCCTCGTCTACTTTGCGGCTGCCTTGCAGACGACGTGGAACGACGCCTTTATCGTCAGTCGCCATGGCCGCCGGGAATCCCTCGTCGCCGCCGTCCGCCAGCATCGGAAAGTCTTCGTCCTGACAGGCGGGTCCGATTCACCGGCCGCCTTGTGCCGGGAACTCTGCCAGGCCGGTCTGGATACGGTGTCCGTAGCCATTGGCTGCGACTTATCTTATGACAATGAAACCATCCTCCGCGGGACGGCTGCCGATTTCACCGACCGTCCCGCTGATTCCCTGGCCGTCATGATGGTAGAAAACGAAAAGGCCCGGCCCTGGGTGCGGCCCGTCCACGGTCTGCCCGATGAAGCCTTCCTGCGCGGCAAAGCGCCCATGACCAAGCAGGAAATCCGCAGCGTCGCCCTGTCCAAACTGGCTCCGGAAGCGGACGCCGTCGTCTGTGACATCGGGGCCGGTACTGGTTCGTGCACGGTCGAACTGGCCTTGCAGGCTCCTTTTGGCCACGTCTATGCCTTTGAAATCAATGAAGAGGCCCTGACTGTATTGCAACAGAATATCGGCCATTTCGGCCTGACTAACGTCACCGTCGTCGCCGGCGATGCCAGCCAGACCTTGAAAACCTTGGACATCGCACCGGATTACGCCTTCATTGGCGGGACCAAAGGCAATCTGGCATCCATCCTCGATGACCTGTATGACAAGAATGAAGCCTGCCGCATGGTCATTACGGCCATCAGCCTGGAAACCCTGGCCGCCGTCACCGCTTATTACGCCGCCCGTAACGGATACCAGCTGGACATCACCCAGGTCAGCACGGCCCGCAGCAAACGAGTCGGCCAGCATCATCTCATGATGGCCCAGAACCCGGTATATATCATGACAGCTGTCCGTCAGGACGCAGGGGAAGCTTAGACCCCGACAGGCGGCCCGCTGCCTCCCCAGCGAAGGGGAGGTGCCGCGTAAGCGGCGGAGGGGTTCTTCTCTATTCAACGGAACAGCGCTTTGCTGGAAGAACCCCTCAGTCAGCTATGCTGCCAGCTCCCCTTCTCAGGGGAGCCTTGTTGCGAACTGCGAAGGCGGGCCGCCTAGCCACAGCTGTCCGTTTTGGCAACCGTCTTGCGCCTCTCGCTGGTCGGCACCTGACGGGCCAAAAAGGCTTAGGACGGCCCCTACAAAGTGGCCTGCGGCCTGCCGGGGTCTTTGCTTTTTCGATGAACGATGAACGACCTACGATGAACGACTTTATATTCACGAAAGGAGATCCTCATGCCCTCATCTATACAAGGAACGCCGGTTCCACGGCTGCTTTTGGCAGCTCCCAGCAGCGGCAGCGGCAAGACGACGGTGGTCTGCGCTTTGTTACAGGCCCTCAAGGACCGCGGCCTGTCGCCGGCCGCTTTCAAGAGCGGCCCTGATTATATCGACCCCATGTTCCACCGCCGGGTCCTGGATACGCCGTCGTATAATCTGGACCTCTTTCTCCTCGGCCGCCACGAGCCGGGCGCCGCAGCTGCCCGGGAGACGCTGCTGCGCCATGGTGCTGCGGCTGATGTAGCCATTTTGGAAGGGGCCATGGGCTACTACGACGGCGTCGGCACGGGTTCGGAGGCCAGCGCCTATGAATTGGCCGCAGCGACAGATACGCCGGTCGTCCTCGTCGTCGACGGCCGCGGTGCCGGCCTGTCGCTGGCAGCCGTCTTGCAGGGAATGGCTGCTTTCCGGGTTGACAGCCACGTCGTCGGCTTCATCGTCAACCGCATCAAACCCATGGTCTATGAGCATTTCAAAGGGGCCTGGGAAAAGGCATCGGGCCTGAAAGCCCTGGGCTGCTTCCCGGATATGCCGGACTGCACTTTTTCCAGCCGCCATCTGGGACTGGTCACAGCCGATGAAATTACCGACCTCCAAGGGAAAATGGCCGCTTTGGCCGCCCAGGCCGAAAAGACCATCGCCATTGATGAACTCCTGGCTTGTGCCCGCCAGGCAGCGCCTTTGACCGGGTCTGGCAGTCCGGCCTTTCATCCCGATTCTGGCCGGGCCGTCCTGGCCATCGCCCGGGACGAAGCCTTCTGTTTCTATTATGAAGACAGCCTCCAGGTCCTGCAGCAGGCCGGCGCGGACCTGGTCTTTTTCAGTCCTCTTCACGACAGGGAACTGCCGCCTTGTGACGGTCTCTATCTCGGCGGCGGCTATCCCGAACTGTATGCCCCGGCCTTGAGCCAGAACGCGTCGATGCGCGCATCCCTTCGCCGTGCCTTGGACGCCCGGCTGCCGTGCATCGCCGAATGTGGGGGATTCATGTATCTCCATCAGGCCTTTCGCGACAGCCAGGACCGCCTGTGGCCCTGGGTCGGCGCCGTACCTGGCGAAACCTTCATGACCTTGTCCCTGAAGCGTTTCGGTTACGTCACCCTGAAGGCTGAAAAAGACAATCTCCTCTGCTGCGCTGGCGACACCGTGACGGCCCACGAATTCCACTATTCAGACAGCACGGACAACGGCCATGATTTTACGGCTTATAAGGCCGGGAGCCAGCGCCATTGGCCCTGCATCATGGCGAACGACCACTTCATCGGCGGCTATCCCCACATCCATTTCCTGGGGAAAAGGGACTGGGCCGCCCGCTTCGTCGCAGCCTGCATCCATCGAAAGGAAGGAACTCATGAAAATTGAACACATTTTACCAGCCGATATCGAACGGCGCAGCATGGAAATCATTGAAGACGAATTAGGCGACATCATCCTGCCGCCAGACGAAAAGGATATCATCAAGCGCGTCGTCCACACCAGTGCCGACTTTGACTATGTCCGCAACCTGCGTTTCAGCCCTGGCGCCGTCAATCAGGCCTTGACGGCCCTGAAAGGCGGCTGCACCATCGTGACCGACACCAACATGGCCTGCATGGGTATCAGCCAGCCGGGCCTAAAAAAACTGGGCTGCCGCAAAGTCTGCTTCATGGCCGATGAAGACGTAGCTGCTGCTGCCAAAGCGCAGGGGACGACGCGGGCCCAGGCTTCCATGGATAAAGCCGCAGCCCTCGAAGGCCCGGTCATCGTCGCCGTCGGCAATGCCCCGACAGCCCTCCTGCGCCTGCGGGAACTCATCGATGCCGGGAAGATGCGGCCGGCCCTGATCATCGGCGTCCCTGTCGGTTTCGTCAACGTCGTCTATGCCAAAGAAGTCATCATGGAAGCCGGCGTTCCCTACATCGTCGCCAAAGGCCGAAAAGGGGGCAGCACCATCGCCGCCGCCATCTGCAACGCCCTTATCTACCGCCTGACGAGAGGATAGGCATTGTAGGGGACGCCCAAAGGGCGTCCCGCCGGCCGCAGGTCGCATGCCGCAGGTCGCTCGGACTCAGATACGGCGTTCCGCTGCGATGAACTCAAAGTAACAACGATGCTTGGGGAAGCCCTCAGCACGTAGCGGGCCGCCTGCCGCTGCTATCCGTTTGGGCAATCGTCCTGCATCGGATGGGGCAGAAAGGCTCTGGGACGGCCCCTGCGGTATCGCATACAGGCGATGAGGCTTGCAAAATATGGCAAAAGGTGATTAAATTATATATGTGTTGAATTTTGACAAATGATTCCGATTTGTCACGCTAAAAATATCTGCAAGGAGTGTCAGTATGAAAATCAGTGCCGAAGAAATAAAGAAAATCGCACTGTTGTCCCGCCTGGAAGTCAAGGAAGACCAGATGGAAACGGTCGGGAAACAGCTGAACGACATTTTATCGTACATGGATCTCTTGAGCCAGGTCGATGTGACCGATGTCAAGCCGACGGCCCATGCCGTATCCATGTCCAACGTCATGCGCGACGACGTTCCCCAGCCGTCGCTGGCCAATGAAAAAGCGCTTCAGAATGCGCCGGAACAGGCTGATGGCTATTTCAAAGTTCCGAAAGTCATCCAGGATTAACAGGGAGGCGTATGTATGTTAACCATCCATGAACTGCATGAAAAACTGGTCAACGGCGACGTATCGGCTGTCGAATTGACCAAGGCTTTTCTTGCACATAAAGATACAGTAGAACCGAAAGTACAGGCATTTTTATCGGATAACCGCGACTATGCCCTGGAAGCGGCTGCCGCTGTCGATGCCAAAATCGCAGCCGGTGAAGCCATCAGTGATCTCGCCGGGATTCCCGGTGCCATCAAGGACAACATCTGCATCAAAGGCCAGAAGGCTACGTGTGCATCGAAGATGCTGGGAAATTTCAAATCGCCGTACAATGCGACGGTCATCGAAAAATTGATGGCTGCTGATTATGTCAGCCTGGGCAAGACCAATATGGACGAATTCGCCATGGGCAGTTCGACAGAAAACTCGGCTTTTCAGCTGACTCATAACCCGTGGAACCTCGATTGCGTCCCCGGCGGTTCGTCCGGCGGTTCGGCCGCCGCTGTCGCTTCGGGCGAAACGGTCTGGGCCCTCGGCTCGGATACAGGCGGATCCGTCCGTCAGCCGGCTTCGTACTGCGGTGTCGTCGGCCTCAAACCGACATACGGCCTTATTTCCCGCTATGGCCTCATCGCCTTTGCGTCGTCCCTGGACCAGATCGGTACTTTCACCAACGACGTGGCTGACTGCGCCATCGTCCTCAATGCCATCGCCGGTCACGATGCCAAGGACTCGACGTCCATTCCCCAGGCTGAAAAAGATTACAAACAGGCCCTGGTCAATGACGTCAAGGGCATGAAAATCGGCGTCCCCGAAGAATTCTTCGGCGAAGGCCTCGATGCTGACTGCCGCAAGGCCCTGGAAGACGCTATCGAAACGTATAAGAAACTCGGTGCCGAAATCGTACCGGTCAGCATGCCCCACATGAAATACGGCATCGCTGCTTACTATATCATCGCGCCGGCCGAAGCCAGCTCCAACCTGGCCCGTTATGACGGCGTCGGCTTTGGCATGCGCGTCGACGGCAAGGATATCGTCGACATGTACATCAAGACCCGTACGGAAGGCTTTGGCGACGAAGTCAAACGCCGTATCCTCCTCGGGACCTACGTCCTCAGCTCGGGCTATTACGACGCTTATTATCTGCGGGCCATGAAAGTCCGTACTCTGATCAAACAGGATTACGACGAAGCCCTGAAGAAATGCGACGTCCTGCTCACGCCGACGGCGCCGGATACGGCCTTCAAGATCGGCCAGAACAGCGACAATCCGCTGGCTATGTACCTCGGCGACGTCTGCACGGTCACGTTGAACCTGGCCGGCCTGCCGGGCCTCAGCATTCCCTGCGGCTATAAGAACGGCCTGCCCATCGGCATGCAGCTCATCGGCAAGGCCCTGGACGAAGCAACGCTGCTTCGCGTGGCCTATACGTTTGAACAGAATCGGACGGACCTTCGCAAGCCGTCGCCCATGGGGGAGGTTGAACTTTAATGAAATACGAATCCGTTATCGGCTTGGAAGTCCATGTCGAATTAAAAACGAAAACCAAGATTTTCTGCGGCTGCAGCACGGAATTCGGCGCCGAACCGAATACCCACGTCTGCCCGGTCTGCTTAGGCCTGCCCGGCGTCCTGCCCGTACTCAATAAAGAAGTATTGCATTATGCCGTCAAAGCCGGCCTGGCCCTGCATTGCGACATCCTGCCGTTCAGCAAATTCGACCGCAAGAACTACTACTATCCCGATTTGCCGAAGAACTTCCAGACGTCCCAGTTCGACCTGCCGATTTGCAAAGGCGGCTACATCGACATCGATGTCGACGGCAAACAGCGCCGCATCCATTTGACCCGTATCCATATGGAAGAAGACGCAGGCAAGCTCGTTCACAGCGGCGGCAGCATTGCCAACTCTGATTCGACCAGCGTCGACTATAACCGTACGGGCGTACCGCTCCTGGAAATCGTCGGCGAACCGGAACTGCGCAGCGGTGCCGAAGCCAGAGCGTATTTGGAAAAACTGCGCTCCATCATGCAGTACCTCGGCGTTTCCGACTGCCGCCTCGAAGAAGGCAGTATGCGCTGTGACGCCAATATCTCCGTCCGTCCCGTCGGTTCGGATAAATTGGGGACCAAGACGGAAATCAAGAATATCAACTCCTTCAGCGCTGTCCAGAAGGGGATTGAATACGAAGCCGTCCGCCAGGCTCAGATCCTCGACGAAGGCGGTACGATCCAGCAGGCTACGCGCGGCTGGGATGAAGCCAAGGGCATTACTATCCTCCAGCGCGTCAAAGAAGGGGACAGCGATTACCGTTACTTCCCGGAACCGGACCTCATTCCTATCGAAGTGTCGCCGGAATACATCGAACAGGTCCGCCAGGAACTGCCGGAAATGCCCGATGCCCGCTGCCAGCGCTTCCAGGATGAATTGGGCTTGTCCGAATACGACGCCAATTTGCTGACCCTGGAAAAACAGACAGCCGATTACTTTGAAGCCGTCGTCAAAGAAGGCGTCGATGCCAAAGAAGCAGCCAACTGGATGCTCGGCGAATTCGCCAAGAAACTGAACGAAGAAAACATCGACATTTCCGCTTCGCCAGTCAAACCGGCTGACCTGGCTGGCCTCTTGAAACTCATCGCTAAAGGGACCATCTCCGGCAAAATCGCCAAGAAAGTTCTGCCGGAAATGTGGAAGTCCGGCAAAGCAGCCGACGTCGTCGTCAAAGAACAGGGTCTGGTCCAGATTACCGATACAGGTGCCCTGGAAGACATGGTCAAAAAAGTCATCGCTGCCAACCCGCAGTCCGTCGCCGACTACAAAGCCGGCAAGAAGAAAGCCATCGGCTTCCTCGTCGGCCAGATTATGAAAGAAACAAAAGGCCGGGCCAACCCCGGCGTCGTCAACCAGCTGTTGACCAAGAATTTACAGTAGGAAAAAGGCTTGTCGCATGTGCGACAAGCCTTTTTAGGTAGTTAGTGGCTAGCAGTTAGTGGTTAGCGGATGGCTTTAAATTTATCACCTGTTTGCATAGGGGCCGCCTTACCCAGGTGTCCCTTATGCACAGGGCCACGGGCCGTTTTTGCGGTCTGCCATCTGCGACCGGCGGCCTGCATTTCTCTATTCTTCCGGATGGAGCAGTTTATGGATGGCCGTGCTGGTCGGCAGGGTTTCCGTTTCTTCGCCGTCTGTCGTATAGAGCAGGGGCGCACCGAAGGTCTGGCCCTGGAGCATGGCTTCTTTGGCGATTTTGCCGATAGGATGTGGGATGACCGTTGCGTCGTGGTGGGCGTCGTGGAAGGCTTTAGCTGCATCTTCCAGGGCCTGGATATCTTCTTTCGTCTGGACGGGGACAGCCAGTTCAAAGGTCTTGGCTTCCAGGTCCCAGCGACTTTCCATCTTCTGGACGAGTTCGTCGGCTTTGGCGCCCTGGTCGGCGCGGATGACGATGATGGGGACACTGCCCAGGTCGACGGCCTGACCGGCGATGTCGTCGATGTCATCTTCGTCGAGGCTGCCTTCGATTTTAACGGCGTCGATGAGGGCCGAACGGATGGCAAAGCGCAGGATAGTCGCGTAGTCGTTATCGGTCTGGTACATTTCCGGCAGCTTGCTCTTATCGCACGAGAAGAGGACCGACGGCTGTTCGGCATCACGGGCAATGAACAGCAGGGCGTTCCAGAGCTGGGACAAATTGATGGTCCCGTTGAAACAGCCTGCATCAAAGGCAATCATATCGTAAGGTTTCTTTAAGATTTCGTCGATCCGGTCCTGCAAATCTTCGATAGTTTCACATTCCAAGGGAACGGCGATGAAGGGATGGTCCGATTCAAAATGAATACTCATTGCACTAGGCATATATTATTACCTCCTAAGTCGTATTATCTTTATTGTACTCGGAATATGACTTGTTGGCAATGGTTATAAAAAAACGTTGACAAATCATCTCGTTTCTTGTATAATGTTTTTTGTTGGCGGGGCATAGCGCAGTTTGGTAGCGCACCTGGCTTGGGACCAGGGGGTCGCAGGTTCAAATCCTGCTGCTCCGACCATTACCGACCGATGCGGGTGTAGCTCAGTGGTAGAGCGCCAGCCTTCCAAGCTGGTTATGTGGGTTCGATTCCCATCACCCGCTCCATTTTTTGAGACTCAGTAGCTCAGCTGGATAGAGCAACAGCCTTCTAAGCTGTGGGTCTAGGGTTCGAATCCCTACTGGGTCACCACTTACTTGCGCCTATAGCTCAGGGGATAGAGCACCGGTCTCCGGAACCGGGTGCGAAGGTTCGAATCCTTCTAGGCGCACCACAGAATCATTACCCGAACACTCGGGCAGCCCCGTCAGTGCTATGCTGACGGGGTTTTTTAGTATCTGTGGGCAGGCAGTATAGTTGTACCGTATCTCGATTTTATCAGCATAGACGATGACCTGGCGGATGAAGGTCCGGAACATGTCCAGGCGGTATTTGTCATGGTCCTTCTTTTTGTTCAGAAGGCTTTTCAGGAAGAATTCGACGGCGATGGCGTCGATGCGGATGGGCGCGTAGGCAAATTTGAGCTCGTCGATCTGCTGGTCTAATTCGCTGATCCGCGATTCATACCGCTCGATGTTCTCGGCGATTGTCTTTGAGCATAATCCATTCTCGACAGCCGCTATGGAGTTTTCGAGCTTAGCCTGGATAGTTTTACGCTCCTGCGCTATCCGGGCTTGTTCCTGGGCCGTGGGGTCAATTTTTTGTACGTTCGCGGCCTGTTTGGCGATGATTTTCACGGCTTTAGGGTTGCTCAGGATGCGGACCGTCTCATCAAGGACCAGGTCTTCTACTTTTTCGCGGCTGATGTTCCGGGATTTGCACTTGATATGCTGTTTCTTTCCACGGGAGTGATAGTTGTTCTTTGTGCTGCACCGGTAATAGCGGTACATGCTGCCGTTCTTAGACCGGCCGCTTTGCCCGGTCATCGGGTTGCCGCATTCACCGCAGTAGATGAGGCCCGTCAGGGCATAATCGGCGCTGCGGCGCTTAGGCCGCGGGTTTAGCTTATGCTGCTGGGTCCGTTTCTGCGCCGCTTCCCAGACGTCATCGTCGAGAATAGGCGGGGCGAATTGCTCGACGACATGGCCATCCCATTCGTAGGTACCAATGTATATTTTATTGCCCAATATCTTTGTAAGGCTGCTGCGGGTAAAGGCTCGGCCTGCGGCTGTCTTATACCGATGCGCGTTGAGGTAGCGGACAATGTCGATGATTCGTTCGTTGGCATTGTACATCGTGTAGATCAGACGAACGGCATCGGCATCCCGGGAAACAATTTGCAGCTTTTTGTCAGCAGTCAGCTTGTAGCCCAGGGGAACACGGCAGCCTACCCATTTACCCTCTAAGATGTTTTCTGTCATGCCGCGCTTGACCTTTTGGGACAGCTCGGCAGAGTAGTATTCCGCGTAGCCCTCCAGCATCGATTCGAGTATGATAGAGCTGGGATCGTCGCCGATGTGCTCTTTCGCGGACAGGACCCGGACGCCGTTTTTCTTGAGCTTGTTCTTATAGACGGCGCTGTCATAACGGCTGCGGCTGAATCGGTCCAGCTGGTACACAATGACATACCGGAAGTTCTTCCGCGCGCTGTCGGCAATCATACGCAGGAAATCAGGCCGATTATCAGACCGGGCGGACAGGGCCCTGTCGATGTAGGCGTCGATGACTTCCAGATTCTGGCTTTCCGCATAGGCGGTGCATTCGCGAATCTGCCCGTCGATGGACTCTTCCCGCTGCTTATCCGATGAAAAGCGGGCATAGATGACGGCTTTTGCTCTTTCTTCCATATAAATTTCAGTCCTTTCGTATAGCTACGTTAGGGCCGTGTATGCTATAATGAAACAGTAAACACGGACCCTTTCAAGCGTGTTTTACATCTGCGCAGGAAATGGCGTCCTGCGTATCCCCGGCATCGTGTCGCGACGATGGCCGGGGAATTTTTTTGTTACTACGAAAAACGGTTAACTAATCCATGCTTGTACTTTATCGACTGTGGCCTTGGCATCGGCTGCGGATGGCGCGCCGGAATAGCTGGCAATGAAATCGTCATATGAACCTTTAGGATTACTTTGCAGGAATTTAGAGTACAGGGTATACATCTTGTAATCGTCTTCTGTCGGTTTTTTGCTCCAGTCCTTGCCATCAACTCGGAAGTTTTTCGTGACTTTGCCGTTGACCGTTTGCATGCTGCCGTAGGTATGCGGGATACCCTCGACATCGGTATCCGTGAATTCGATAAATACGTTCTTAGCCTTTGTTGTAGACTGCGCTGTCGTAATCAGCGCATTACCGACTTTTTCCAACTGGGCATCCGTGACAGGCGCGTCCTGAATAACGGCTAAATAAGTTACCTTGTTTGCTTTTTGATCTGTTTTGATTGCCTTGTAGTTCGGCATAGCGGCGTCGCTCTGAGACGTGTCAGATTTAGCCGGGGTGCTGTTGTCACCGGACCCGCAGCCAGCAACTGACACGACGGCCAGCATTGCACATAAGATGGTTGCAGCTAATTTTGCTTTTTTCATTACGTCATCTCCATTTCTGTAGAATGTTGTTTATGTTCGGCTATTGTTTAGCTTTAGCCCATTCCTTCTGATGAATACATTTAATCAGCTCGTCTGCTATTGCCTCATGGAATAAGTCGGCTTTTCGCTGTCTATAGTATTTGTTCTCGGCCGCTTTTTCTAGGATCTTGATAAGATCACCGGGGCTGTATACCGCCGTTGCGTGGTTATACTTGGAATCCGTGACTTGAAACACGCCTGCCCGGGGATTGCCGTTATAGTCTTTCCCGCCTTCCTGGACGGTGAAGCCGTATTGACGGAACGTGTCTATAGCGTTCCTCAAATCGTCGGGGGGCTCTTGAGTATAACCTAATAAGTCATTAGGGGAAGTGTGAAAGAGGCGGGCAATTTCACAAAGTTTTTCAAGTTTTGGTTCTCTATTTCCTAATTCATAAGCCCCATAGGCCGCGGACGTCATATTTAGTTTCTTTGCTATTTCCACACGGGAATAGCCTTCTTTTTCCCTTAAATACTTTAAATTACTCTTAAAATTCATAGTTTCACCACCTTACATAAATTATCCGGCAATGAAAAACCGGAAGTCATCTAGTTCATCGTCAGCGCAGGCCTGCCCGTGCAGGAGCTTTTCCAGCAGGTCCGCCTGGACATCTGCGCTGAAGTCGTTGCCCTTGATGTGCATCAGCTCATGGAGGACAGCGGCTTTTTGCGTTTCCCAATTGCAGCGGGCATTGATGATAATCGTATAGCTGCCGTCGTCATTCATGTGGACCAATGCCCGGATACGCCCGGGCAGGTCCTGATAGGTCAGTACAATATTCACTTTTTACCTTCTTTCGCTTTCAAGCCATTAATCAGATTCAATACAATATCGATGTCGGCTTTGCTCAGGTCCTTTGTCGCGTCGAAGAGGATGCGGCGGTCAGGGTCCGTCCGCAGCTCTTCTGCGAGGGCCGCGACTTCCGGATCCACGTAGTAGCCGCGCTGGCCATCTTCTGCGGAGCCAGTACCTGATTCTAACCATTCTAATGATATATGGAGGACGGACGAAATGCACCGCAATTCATCCGGCGTAGGTGCTGTCATACCGCGTACGAAATCATTCATCTTATCTTGTGTGATGCCTTCTTTTTCGAGGGCATTCCATTCGCTCGATGAAATGCCGCGGTCCGATAATAACTTATCAATGCGCAGGGATATTTCGCTATTCAAGTCCCAGCCCATCAGATAGCTAGGTGTTGTCTGTAGGGCTTCCGCGAATGCCGCAATCTTTGACTGCGTGATATCGTTTTCGCCTTTTTCAATTTTCGCGATAGTCGAGCGGGATTTATAGCCCAGCTTTTTCGCCAGTTCGTCCTGAGACATGCCCAATTCTTCCCGGCGCTGTTTGATCCTTTTGTACAATTCCATACAATCGTCTCCTGTAAAAGCTTTTTTTGGTAATGCTTTGTTTATGCTTATAATGTACCATACTGTTTATTAAAAATCAACTTTTATTTATGATGTTAAATTTTAGTGTTGACATATAATCAACAATCGGATATAATGACATTGTGATTAGAAATCAACAAAACATCCGAGGAGGTGATTACATTGACGGATACGACACGACTCGAAATGGCAATTACCAGAGCCAAAGTTACAAAGGCTTTTCTTGCGAAAAAACTAGGCCTGTCCAGCATGGGCTTTTATAAAAAGGTCCATAATCTGAGCGAATTCAAGGCCAGTGAAATCGAAATCCTTACAGTCCTTTTGCGGTTGACGCCGTATGAACGCGATGCTATTTTTTTTGCATCCGATGTTGATTTAAAATCAACTATTGTTTAAAAGAAGGAGCATTCCTGGAATGAAAAAGCCAAAACTGATTATTGAATTAGGCTACGATAACACCGGAAAAACCTTTTGGACGATATCTAGCACTAAAGGCGGCGAATTGAGCCTAACTGAAATTGCCAATACGTTCGTCAACATGAACGGCGGCGGGATCTATGCCGTCATTCTGAACTGCAACGGTGGCGAACAGCTCGATAAAATCAGCCGCGTAGATGTCTATGACATCTTTGATTTAATAGACCAAGTTATCCGGATGGTTTAGAAGAGGTGACTGTAAATGACAAAGAACGAAAAAGCGCATCTCGAAGCAAACTACAAAATGCATGTAGAACACATGCTGAAAGCGGAAGATGCTGCCAAGAAGAATCCCGGCGATGCTCTATGACATCTTAAAGCAAGCCGGGGCATGGATTATGTAAAGGAGAGAACAACATGAAAGCAGTAGCAAATATCGAACCGACGCGCTACAGCATCTCGCTGCTGGACGACGACGGCCAGAAGCTCTACACATGGCATACGCGCCTGATCCAAGACAGCGACGGCGTGGAATCCTATAAAATCGTCCGCAAAGAAACACGGTCCTATGAAGACGTCCTGCTTGATTACGGCATCGACGATGAAGACCTTATCCTGTCGCTGGAAGCCTTGGAATCCTCGGCGAACGACGCCATGGAAGCGTTATTCTTACAGACAGGGGGCGGGTACTGATGAGAAAAGGTAAGAAACGGGGAATCCCCGGCGCGGCCATTGCAGCCGTCGCGATTGCCCTCAGCCTGGGCTGGTTCATTGACCGCCCCGCCGATGTCAGCGCCGCAGAAATCAAAGCGGACCCAGCGGATGTGCATGTTGTCGAATCGGGGGAAAACCTCTGGGACATCTGCCGCCCGCTGGCCGATGTGCGCGGCATGGACATCCGGGAAGTGATGTATCTGGTCAGTGTCAACAACGGCCTTGATCAGAACGCCAGCCTGAAACCAGGGCAGAAAATCGTCCTGCGATTCTAGGGAGGTGAGGACAATGCTCGATTTATTTTGCGCGGACATCGTGGAATTTTACAGCAAGCCGGAAAATGTCAAGGCCCTGGAAGAATACCGTAAAGCCTGCGAAAGCGCCGAGAAAGGAGGTGATATCGATGATGGAACCGGAAACATGGGTAACGATGATGCACTGCAAGACCTGCCCGCATGACGGCTATTGCATCCCCGATGATTGCGCGGATATCCGTAAAAAAAAGGAACCGCCCCTGCGCCAACAGGGAACGGCTCCAACACAAACATCTCAAATCAATCATATCACACGAACGGAGAAAACACAATTGGAAGCATATGAACAATTCATCCGGGAAAAGGAACAAGCCTCCGAGGATTACGGCTTTGAAGTGGACCCGACAGCCCTGCCGGCAGCGCTTTTCGATTTCCAGCGCGATATCGTCCATTGGGCCTTAGCTAAGGGGCGCGCGGCTATCTTTGCTGACTGCGGCCTCGGCAAAACGCTCATGCAGCTGGCTTGGGCGGACCAGGTGCACCGGCATACGGATACGCCGGTCCTGATCCTCGCGCCGCTGGCCGTCGCGGCTCAGACGGCGGCAGAGGGTAAGCGATTCGGCATCGAGGCTGTCGTCGTCGAACATCCGGAAGACGTCGCAGGGGGGATCAACATCACGAACTACGACAAACTGGACCGATTCGACACCAGCGCCTTTGCCGGCGTCGTCCTGGACGAATCTTCTATCCTCAAGAGCTTTACGGGCAAGGTCAGGACGATGCTCATCAAGGCCTTTTCGCGGACGCCTTACCGCTTGGCCTGCACGGCGACACCGGCCCCGAACGACTACATGGAACTCGGCAACCACAGCGAATTCCTGGGCGTCATGACAAGGACGGAAATGCTCAGTATGTTCTTTGTCCACGATGGCGGGGAAACGTCGAAATGGCGGCTCAAGGGCCATGCTGAAGGCGCATTTTGGCACTGGATGGCCGGCTGGGCCGTGGTCCTCGATAACCCGGTCAGCTTAGGCTACCGGGACGAGGGCTACACGCTGCCGGAACTCCGGATGCATGAAATCATCGTCGACGGTGATACACCGACGACAGAAAAACTGACGCTTACGCAGCGGCGCAATGCCCGGAAAGAGTCACTCGACGCGCGCTGTCAGGCCGCCGCGGACCTCGTCAACAGCAGCCATGAACAATGGCTGGTATGGTGTGACCTCAACGCAGAATCCGAAAAGCTCCATGAGCTGTGCAGGATGTCGCGGCAGGTCCTCGGATCCGACAAGGCCGCATATAAGTCGAGTACAATGCTGGGCTTTTCCGTCGGCGTCCTCAAGTGCCTGATCACGAAGCCTAAGATTGCCGGCTTTGGCATGAACTGGCAGAATTGCCACAACATGATCTTTGTCGGATTGAGCGACAGCTACGAACAGTACTATCAGGCCGTCCGCAGGTGCTGGCGATTCGGGCAGACTCAGCCCGTCGATGTCTACATCATCATCAGCGCCAAAGAAGGCACAGTCAAAGAAAACATCGAGCGCAAGGAAGCGGACGCCATCAACATGAGAACGAAAATGGCCGAATTGACCCGGGAATCGGTCAAAGAAAATTTATCCCGGACGACGCGCATCATGAGCGTCTACAAACCGACAATGCCCATGCGATTACCTGCCTGGGCAGAAATGGAGGCAGTATGAAAAAGAAACGATTATTTTACGTATCGCACCCGTACGGCGGCAATCCTGAAAATGAAAAGGCCGTACAGGATATCATCGATGAAATGTCAGGGCGCAAGCTCCGTCCTAACAGCTTTATCTTTATGCCTTTTGGGGACGACTCTAAATTCGTATCGCCGATTCACATCTTAGGCTCGCTTTACGACGCGATCCCTTATATTGACGGGCTGGACTTATGCCTTAGCCTGCTGAGACGCTGCGACGGTATTATCCTGTGCGGCGACTGGCAGCACTCAAGAGGATGCATGGCCGAATACGGCTATGCAAAGGCCAGCGGAATCCCCGTGTTCTTTTTCCCGAGGGAGGCCTAACCATGGTGAACGTCTTAGATCAGTACGTATCGGACCGGGTATCCCTTTACAACGGCGACAGCGTAGAGGTCCTCAAGGGCCTGCCTGATAACTGTATCCATTATGCCATCTTCTCGCCGCCTTTCTCGTCGCTGTATACCTACTCCAACAGCGACCGCGACATGGGCAACAGCGCGAGCGATGAACAGTTTAATACGCATTTCAAGTTCCTGATCCGCGAATTGGCCCGCGTCATCATGCCCGGGCGGCTTGTATCGGTGCACTGCATGGACATTCCGAAAATGAAAAGCCGGGACGGCGTCATTGGCCTCAAGGACTTTCCCGGCGAAATCATCCGCGACTTTGAAGCGGCGGGCTTTATTTACCATAGCCGTGTCGTTGTCTGGAAAGATCCGCTCGTAGAAGCGACACGGACAAAGGCCTTAGGGCTGATGCACAAGCAGCTCTGCAAAGACTCCAGCATGTGCCGCAATGGCCTTCCGGATTATGTCGTAACATTCCGCAAGCCCGGCGACAATCCAGAGCCAATTCCACATGATGACGGCCTCAAGCGCTTTTACGGCGCCGATGAACCGGAAGGCGTGAAGACCTTAGCCCCGCAGCCGGAGCCTGCACCGATTTACAGCCATCAGGTATGGCGGCGCTATGCATCGCCCGTGTGGATGGACATCCGGCAAAGCAACACACTCAACAAAGCAGCCGCACGGGATGAAAAGGACGAACGGCATATCTGCCCGCTCCAGCTCGACCTCATCGCCCGCTGCCTGGAGCTCTGGACGAATCCCAACGACATCGTCCTGGACCCGTTCGCCGGCATCGGCAGCGTCCCTGTTGTCGCTCTGCAAATGGGGCGCCGGGGCCTTGGCTTTGAGCTGAAAGAATCTTACTACAAGCAAATGGTACTGAATTGCAAAGAGGAGGAAAACCACGATGAAGATTAATCTTGAATTTAACGGAACCGCTGATGAAATCATGAAAGAATTCCAGGCACTCGGCTCAATCTTGAGCTCAGCAGCATTGCCCTCAAATGTGGAGTCAATGAATCCGGAAGCACTGAGTCCAGATTTGGGCTCAGTGGAACAGCATCCAAAAATGGATGCAGTAGAAAACACAACTTCCGCGCCGAAAAAGGCCACAAAAGCGCCGGAAAAGGCCCATCCCACGCTGGAAGCTGCACCTTCTGCGCCGACACCGGAACCGGTGAAATCCGCTGATCCGGAACCTGTAAAGCCTGCCGCGCCTGAACCGCCTGCGGCTCCTGTCGTGCCGACGGCACCGGCTAAGAAGTACACGCTGGACGAACTGCTGGCCGCGACGGCGCCGCTGATGGATGCGGGCAAAATCGCTGAGCTCCAAGCGCTGATGCAGAAATTCGGTGTACCGTCGATGATGGACATCCCGGAAGAAAAATATGGGGAACTCGCAACTGCCCTGCGTGAATTGGGGGCGGAATTATGAGCCGACAACATGCACTCTTAAGCGCCTCGGCGTCCGCGCGATGGCTGCAATGCACGGCGGCGCCGCAGATGGAAGCGAAATTCCCGGATACGACGTCAGAATTTGCCAGGGAAGGCACGCTGGCCCACAGCATCGCAGAACTCAAACTGCGGGCCTATGCCGTCGAACCGATGGCCAAGTCGACGTATACAAGGCACCTGAACAAGTTCAAGAAAGATGAGCTGTATCAGCCGGAAATGGATACCCACACGGAAACCTATCTCGACTACATCAAGGGCATCCTGCTGTCGTACAAGACAAAGCCCTATACGGTTGTAGAAAAGCGCGTCGACTTTAGCCAATATGTGCCGCGGGGATTCGGTACAGCCGACTGCCTGATCATGGCGCCGAATGAACTCCACATCGTGGATTTCAAATACGGGAAAGGCGTACCCGTCGACGCCAACAACAACTCACAGATGCGCCTGTACGCGCTGGGCGCGCTGAACGCGTACCAGCTACTGTACCAATTCAAGACGGTACACATGCACATCGTACAGCCGCGGATCCAGAACTTTAGTCAGGAAACGCTCGGCGTCGATATCCTGCGGCAATGGGCAGAAGACGTCGTCAAGCCGAAAGCCCAGGAGGCCCTGAGCGCGGACGGCGGGAAATTCCATCCCGGTGAATGCTGCCGATTCTGCCGGGCAAAGGCCCAATGCAAAGCCCGTGCCGAATACTACGCAGCTATGGCTGACACGGCGCACGAAAAGCGCGATATGACGATGATCAACATGACCGAGCTCGGCCAATACCTGACCATCGCCAAACAGCTCAAGGCCTGGGCAGACGACTTGCAGGAATACGGCCTTTCCTGCGCGCTGAAAGGCCTCAACGTCCCCGGCTGGAAATGCGTAGAAGGCCGCGGCAGCCGGGCCTTTACCGACACGGATGCAGCATTCAAGACGCTCATCGATAATGGTATCGATGAATCCGTCCTGTATGAACGCGTGCCGCTGACCCTGGCTAAAACGGAAAAGGCCATCGGCAAGAAGCTCTTTACCGAACTCGTCGGCGATTACGTCGAAAAGAAGCCGGGCAAGCCGACGCTTGCACCGGAATCTGACAAGCGGCCGCCGATGGACCTGACGCCGAAAGCGGCTGATGTATTCAAAAAGATTGATGATTAATTGGAGGAATGAAAATGGAAAATACCAGCATTGTAGTAGAAAACGTACGTCTCAGCTATGTACACCTTTTGAAGCCCTACGGCCGCGACCCTATGGCAAAGCAGAAGTACTCTGTCACAATCCTGCTGCCTAAGTCGGACGTGGAAGGCAAGCAGAAAGTCGACGCTGCTATCGCGGCTGCCACGCGCAACGGCATCGCCAACAAATGGAACGGCGCAGCCCCGGCCAAAGTACCGACTCCGGTATGGGACGGCGACGGCCTGACCCAGAACGGGAACAAATTTGGCCCGGAATGTGCTGGCCATTGGGTATTCGCCGCATCGACGCCGGCGGATAAGCCTGTCGACGTCGTAGACGGCCGTATGAACCGCATCATCGACGCTACGCAGGTATACAGCGGCATCTATGCCAATGTGTGCGTTAATTTCTTTGCTTACAACTATCAGGGCAAGAAGGGCATCGGCTGCGGCCTCGGCCCGGTCCAGAAGGTCCGCGACGGTGAACCCCTCGGCGGGTCCGCGCCGACAGCGAAATCCGTATTCCACGTCATTCAGGAACCAGCGGCACCGTCTGCGCCTGCTATCAATCCTCTGACCGGACAGCCGATGTAATGCAATCCCAGGCGCGTGGACTTCCGCGCGCCTATTTTTCTCTATAGGAGTGAATCCGGATGAAACACAAACATCTATCCATCGACATCGAAACATTTTCAGATGTCGATATCGGGAAATGCGGGCTTTTTAAATACGTCGATACAGATGCCTTTGAAATCCTGCTGTTTGCGTACTCGTATGACTTTGGCCCGGTCCACGTCGTCGACATGACGAAGGGCGAAATCATCCCTGCGGACGTCTTGCAGGACCTTGCAGATCCCGGCGTCATCAAGCACGCATATAATGCGGCTTTTGAAATCACCTGCCTGAACCGTGCCGGCTATCGGACGCCCCCTGATCAGTGGCGGTGCACGATGCTCCATGGTCTGTACCTTGGCTACCCTGCCGGGCTGGCTAATTTGGGAAAAGCCTTAGGCTTGCCGGAAGATAAGCGCAAAATGGCTGCCGGCAAGGCGCTGATCCGCTACTTCTGCGTACCCTGTAAAGCAACAAAGAAAAACGGCGGACGGCATCGCAACCGGCCCGCGCACGACCCAGACAAATGGAAAACCTTTAAAGCCTACAACGCTCAGGACGTCGTCACGGAAATGGCCGACTATCAGCGGCTCATGGCCTATCCCGTGCCGGGTTGGGTCCAGGAAGATTGGGTAATTGACTATGAGCTCAACCGCCGAGGCATCCAACTCGACATGGACCTTGTCAAAGGGGCCATCGCCATCGACGGGGACTACCGCCGCTCCCTCATCGAGAGGGCCGTACAGATTACAGGCCTGCGGAATCCCAACAGCCGAAACCAGCTGCTGGAATGGCTCAACGCGAACACGGACTTAGAGCTCGAAAAGCTGACCAAGGAAACTGTCGCAGAATCACTGCAAGTGGCCAGCGGGGATGCGGAAGAAGTCCTGCGGATCCGCAAGAATTTATCAAAGTCCAGTGTCACGAAATACCAGGCCATGGACCGCGCTGTCTGCTCGGACGGGCGTATCCGCGGTGTCCTGCAATTCTACGGCGCAAACCGCACAGGCCGATGGGCGGGCCGTCTGGTCCAGGTGCAAAACCTGCCGCACGACATCCCGCAGGCTATCGACACGGCGCGGCATCTGGTCAAAGCGAAAAACCGCCGCGGCCTGGAACTGATGTATGGCGACGTGGCCAGCACCCTGTCCCAGCTTATCCGCACGGCGTTCATCGCACCGGAAGACGCGATGCTTTGTGTGTCGGACTTCTCGGCCATTGAGGCGCGCGTGCTGTCCTGGCTGGCCGGGGAGAAATGGCGCATGGACGTTTTCGCCAACAACGGCGACATCTACTGCGCCTCGGCCAGCTCGATGTTCGGCGTACCCGTCGTCAAGCATGGCATCAATGGCCATCTCCGGCAAAAGGGGAAAGTCGCTGAACTGGCCCTTGGCTACCAGGGCGGCCCGAATGCGCTCATCTCGATGGGCGCGCTCAAGATGGGCCTGACGGAAGAGGAGCTGCCGGACATCGTCCGCCGTTGGCGGTCCTCGAATCCACGGATTCAGGATTTCTGGTATTCCGTCGATGGGGCGGCCATGTCTGTCATGCAAAACGCACAGCCTGTGGGGCTGCCGCACGGCATCATCTTTAGCCGGGAATGCAACCTGCTATACGGCTATGACTACTTGACGATTACACTGCCAAGCGGCCGCCGGCTTTTCTATCCGCAGCCGTACGTCGGGGAAAACCAGTTCGGACGGCCTGCGATACACTACAAAACGCAGATGGGCGCGAACTGGGTATACACATCGACCTACGGCGGCAAGCTTGTCGAAAACATCACGCAGGCAATTGCCCGCGACTGCCTGGCCCTGGCCCTCAAGCGACTGGTACAGCACGGCTACAAACCGCTCATGCACATCCATGACGAGGTAGTCTTAGAGGTCCCTAAGGACCAATTGCACGACGACGAAATCGACCGTATCAACGCGATTATGTGTGACCCGATTCCATGGGCGCCGGGGCTGATCCTCAATGCCGATGGCTTCATCAGCCCGTATTACAAGAAAGACTAGAAAGGATGATAACTATGGCAACGAAAGGAAAATGCGCTATCTGTGGTGCGGAATTCGACAGGCCCGCGCATAACGGCCGCTCGGTGTACTGCGACGACTGTCGCAATCGTATTGTCAGCGCCTACGAAGCCCGCATCAAGGCACATGGGCTAAAGCGCCTGCCGAGCTGCCTCATCTGCGGGGCGCCGAATCACTCGACCAAGATGCTGACCTGCTGCGAAACGCACGCGCGGATGCTCAACGGTATCCTGTCGGCCTGCCGGAAGACGCGTATGGCTGCATACGCCAGAGAACGCCGGAAAAAAGGCGGGAGTCCGGAAGTGCACTATACACCTAAGAAAAAGCCGCTTTGTAAGATCGACCAGGACGCGCACGACGCAAAAGCCGCGGGCATGTCGTACGGCCAGTACATGGCCCTGAAAGCACAGAGGAGGGACGCCACATGATGAACCGGGCACGCATTGCCGCTAACGGCGGCACGATATCGACTTCCGTACTCATCTACATGGCCCTGCACGACGGCATGGGATTCGGGAAAAAACGGCTCGACGCGATTACCGAAAAAGTAATGGCCTATAGCGAGGACATCAACCACAGCGCCGAAAAGATGACGGCGTACCGCAACCGCCTCGATGACTGCGGAATCGACTTCCAGCTAAAAATGGATTTCATCCGGACGCTTATCAAGGGCCTGCAATTCAGCGGCCAGAAAGAGCGGACCGGCGCGGAAGCGGGCATGGAAGTGACCTATACCTTGGTCCTCCTGGCCGTCCATGACCTGTACGGCCTCGGCCGCGTACGACTGCGGCGCATACAGGAAAAGATAAAGGATTATGCATGGTATATCCGCGACGGCGTCGTCCATGTCCTGGAATACATGAAATGCCTGACCTGCGAATGCGGGCAGAAGTATCAGGCCCTCATGGGCTATGAAAAAGAGCACGGCGAAATAAAGATTTACGGATAGAAGGTGATACGATGAGCAAGTATATTGTTTGGCGGTTACTGCTGCTTTACGTTACTGTTTTCTGGATCGCATTTTTCGCGATGGTTATTTATATTTGCAGGTGAGACTATATGAAATGGGTGAAACCAACAGAAGAAATGCCGGCCCGGTACAAAGTTATCCTTTTTGCCATCGACTATCCCCGGAAGGACCGGCCGCGGACGATTACGACGGGCATTTATACCGGGGATCGCTTTGGCTGGTATGCCGACGTCAACGGTAAATACCTCGACACGGAACAGATAATTTACTGGGCGCCGATTGCCTCGCTGCCGAGAGAATACTAAGGAGGTGCTAACTTGCAGAACGACAGAAAGCTGCTGATCAGCGTCGGCAGCCATCGCTACTCGAAAGAATGGATACAAACGGCGATAATGTGGTCCAAGCTCATCGAGCGCCTGCGCATCCCACTGCGGACGCCGGAAACGTACGAGAACTACATGAAACTGCCGAAACGGCAGAAGGGCGAACTGAAAGACGTCGGCGGCTTTGTCGGCGGCACGATTAATGGCAGCCAGCGCAAAGCGTCCGCTATCACGGGCCGCGACCTCATCACACTGGACCTCGACAACATCGCCGCCGGGGAAACAGATAACACAGTCCGGCGCGTAGACAGCCTGGGCATCGCCTACGCCGTCTACAGTACGCGGTCCCATGCGCCATGGCGGCCGCGCTTACGTGTCATCATGCCGCTCGATAAGACTATCAGCGCCGACGAATACGAGCCGATAGCCCGTAAGCTGGCAAGCCTCATCGGTATCGAGCTGTGCGACCCGACGACGTTCGACGTGTCACGGCTGATGTATTGGCCGTCGTGCAGCTCGGACAGCCCCTACGCATTCCAGTACGGCGATAAGCCGTTCGTCAGCGCCGACGGGATACTGGCCCAGTACGGCGACTGGCGCGACGTCCGCGCATGGCCGCAGGTCCCAGGCAAGGAAGTCAAGCCGAAAGAGCTGCTGGCCAAGCAGCAGGACCCGACGACAAAGGGCGGCGTCGTAGGGGCCTTTTGCCGGACCTACGACATCATGAGCGCTATCGAGCACTTTATACCGAATGCGTATGAGCCGACGGACAAGGACGACCGCCTGACCTACACGGGCGGCTCGACCATGGCCGGCGCCGTCATCTACGACGGCGGCAAATTTTTATACAGCCATCACGCGACGGACCCATGCAGCGAGCAGCTCGTCAACGCGTTTGACCTCGTCCGCTTGCACTTATTCGGAGATGAAGACGCCAACGCCAAAGACGGCACGCCGGTCAACCGCATGCCGAGCTATCAGGCCATGAAGCACCTGGCTATGCAGGACGCGGACGTCATGACGGAACTCAACGCATCCGCGCAGCAGCACGCGTCGGATGTCTTTTCCGCGATCCCCGACGACGCGGACGGCGCGACACCGGAAATCACGCTGACAAATGACAGCGTCGACTGGATGCGCGGCGCTCATCTTGAGTATGACCAGAACACGGGCCGGCCTAAGAAGACGATGGACAATATCATCCGGATCCTCAACTTTGACCCGGAACTGCGGATGAAAATCGCCATCGATGACTTCTCGACGCGTGGCCTTGTCCTGGGGGCGCTGCCATGGAATCCCATCAGCGACCGCCGGCTGTGGCAGGATACCGACGACGCCGGCCTTGCGTGGTACCTGGAAAACCGCTACGGCATCACAGGCCGCGACAAAATCGCCGGCGCGCTGATGCTGGTGTCAGAGCAGCACCGCTTTAACGAAGTCAAAGACTACCTCAAGCACCTCAGCTGGGACGGCATACACCGGCTGGAAAAGGTCCTGCACGACTATCTGGGCGCCGTGGACAGCAAATACGTCCGTGCTGTCGCCCGGAAGTCTTTCGTGGCCGGCGTGGCCCGCGTCATGACGCCGGGATGCAAGTATGACTATGTCCCCGTCTTCACGGGGCCGCAGGGCATCGGCAAGACAACGTTTCTAAAGACGATGGGCATGCACTGGCACAGCGACAGCCTGCAATCGTTCCGGGGCAAAGAGGCCGCGGAAATGATACAGGGAATATGGGTGGTAGAAATCGGCGAAATGACAGGCTACAGCAAGTCAGACGACAACGAAATCAAGCAATTCCTGTCACGCTGCGACGACGTATACCGCCAGCCGTACGGCCGCCACACGGGCCGCTTCCCGCGCAAGTGCATTTTCTTTGGCACTTGCAACGACCATGACTTTTTAAAGGACCCGACTGGGAGCCGCCGCTTTTGGCCTGTCGATGTCGGTATCTGCACGCCAACGAAAAACATCTGGAGCGAACTGCCCGGGGAAGTCGACCAACTATGGGCGGAAGCCGTCTATTACTGGAAACAGGGCGAGCCGCTGTACATGGATACACCGGAACTCGACGCCGCGGCCAAGGCCGAACAGGAACAGCACCGCGAGGACAACGTCAAAGAAGGCATGATCCGCGACTTTTTAGAAAAGCCGATACCGGACAATTATGACAGCCTGAGCCTGGCGGCCCGGCGGATGTACTGGGCGGGTACGGCCCAATGCGACACGACGACACGACGGACGAAAGTGTGCGCATTAGAAATCTGGTGTGAGTGCTTTGGCGGGGATCCCCGGAACATGAAGCGGGCCGACGCCAGGGACATCAACTACGTTTTATCTGGGCTCCCCGGATGGAAACGCAACAAGAGCCGACGACGGTATGGGTACTGTGGTGTGCAGCGGGGATTTGAAGTCATAAGTATTTAAAATCATGTATTTAAATGCAGGTGTAAGGCGTGAACATTCTATGGCAATTCTAGCCGGACTTAAAAAGCGTAAAGCAGGCTTGATAAAGTTTTAAGAACTAAAAGTAATTCATTAAGCGCCGCAAGCGTGAACATTCCAGGCGAATGTTCACAGCAAATGTTCACGCTTAAAGCCGCATTACTATCACATTATTTACTAAAAATACCCTATGTGAACATTATATATATATAAATAGTTAAAAGTAAGAATTAGAGGGGTATTAGAGAATATAGAGAAAATGGGCGTATGCACTACGCGTATATACGTTGCCTAATCCTCTAAAAAAAAATACTTTTACGTAGAAATGTTCACACTTGAAAAAGCAAGAAAAACGCAGGATGTAGTTTTATACAAGGGAGGCCTGACAATGGCACTGGAAAGAAACATCGAAAGAAAACTGGTCCGCGGCGTCAAAGCCATGGGCGGTATCGCCTATAAATGGGTATCACCTGGAAATACCGGTGTGCCGGACCGGATCGTTATTTTTCCGGACGGCAAAATCGAATTCGTCGAACTGAAAACGGAGACGAATAAACCGACGCCGCTACAGACGGCACAGATGAAACGTTTGCAACACATGAATTGCGTGGTTTACGTCCTGCGGGGCGAAGCGGCCGTTAATGAGTATTTAGACGTCCACTCCATCCGCCTGGGCGCAGAATGGAAACCGTAACGATTAGGAGGGATGCAACATGATATTCAAGCCGCATCCATACCAGCAGTATTGTATCCGGCAGATTTTGCAGAAACCGGCTATCGGCCTTTTTCTCGATATGGGCCTTGGTAAGACAGCTATCACACTGACAGCGGTCAATGAGCTGAAATACGGCCGCTTTTTGGTCCGCCGCGTACTCGTCATCGCGCCTAAGAAAGTAGCCGAGGCGACGTGGCAGCGGGAAGCGCAGAAGTGGGATAACTTGAAGCACTTGCGCTTTTCCACGGTCCTGGGCGGCGAAACGAAACGGATCCGGGCGCTGAATACGCCGGCCGACGTCTATGTCATCAACCGCGAGAACGTCGTATGGCTAGTCACCTACTACCAGAACGACTGGCCATTTGATATGGTGGTATGCGATGAATTTTCATCTTTCAAGAGTCACAGCGCGAAACGGTTCAAGGCCCTGGCTGCCATTCGTCCTCACATCCGGCGCATCGTCGGGCTGACGGGGACACCGTCGCCGAACGGCTTGATGGACTTGTGGAGTCAGGTGTATCTGCTGGACCGGGGCGAACGGCTGGGCCGCTATTATACCCACTTTCGGGAGCGCTACTTTGAGCCGGGGCGCCGCAGCCGTGATGTGATTTACGAGTATGACCCGAAAGACGGGGCTCAGGATGCCGTCATGAAGAAAATAGCCGACATCTGTATCAGCATGAAAGCGTCGGACTATCTGCAACTGCCGGCGTGCATCTATGACGATGTGCCGGTAGTGCTGACGCCGAAAGCGAAAAAGGCCTATCGGGAGCTGGAAAAAACGATGATCCTTGCTTTGCCGGATGGCGATATCGACGTGACATCGGCGGCGGCGCTGTCGAACAAGCTCCAACAGCTGGCCAACGGCGCTATCTACGACGATGAGCACGAGGTGCATGTAGTCCATGACTGCAAGCTGGAGGCCTTTATGGAGTTGGTTGAAAAGCTGAACGGGCAGCATGCCTTGGTATTCTACAATTTCCAGCACGACCGGGAGCGCCTGATGGGGGCCCTGGCGAAAACGAAACTGCGATACCGCGTGTACAAAAACGCCGACGATGAGCTGGCCTGGAACAATGGCGATGTGGATCTGCTCTTAGCTCATCCCGCGTCGACGGGCTACGGACTGAACCTGCAAGCCGGCGGCCATCATATCATCTGGTTTGGCCTGAATTGGTCCTTAGAGCTGTATCAGCAGGCAAACAAGCGCCTGCACCGGCAGGGGCAGGAATACCCAGTAATCGTGCATCATCTCATCTGCGAGGGCACGCGGGATGAGGACTTAGCCGATGCCCTGACCAAAAAGGACGCGGCCCAGGCTTTTGTATTGAACAGTCTCAAGGCAAGGATCAATGCTGTACGAGGAGGGAGCGTATGAGGAATAAAGAAGGGTACAAGGACCCGACAGCAGGGCAGGCCATCGACAACATCAAAGCCGATGACCGTAAAGCGGACTTAGTCATCAAGATCATCAAGCTGGTATGTGCACAGGCAGGCTATCAGGCCGTGTGCACGCAGAGGAGCTTGCGTATCATTGAATTGGTAATCAGGAGGTAGACATGACAGCAAAGGAATATTTGAACCGCGTACGGCGGCAGAATTATATTTTGAAGCAGACCGAAAAAGAGCTGAATGAAATCCGGGCGGATATCCTGACACTCCGGGCCAGCAGTTTGTCCGAGCATGTCAGCGGCTCCAAAAATTCTGACACGGCTGATAAATATATCCGGCTTGAATCGTATATGGAGAAGGTGAGCGCTGAATGGGATAAGCTGATTGATATGAGGAATGCAGCCAAGGACCTCATCGGGGCCATGCCTGACCCGATGCATCGCGCCGTACTCTATGCAAGATACATCAATGGTCAGCGCTGGGAAGACATCGCAATGGACATGCACTATAGCTGGAAGGGTATCTTTAAACTCCACGGCCAGGCCCTGCAGGTATTCGACCAGATGCACGGTGATAAGCTGTCATGATGCCACGCGCATAATGAAAGAGTACATTGAAGTACACTAACATAATGCGTATAATGGTAGTGTGAGAATCAGATAAAGAGACAGTCAACAGCGGCTGTCTCTTTTTTGTTTTCAAAATTTTTGCGGGTCCTTTCGGGAGAATTTTTCTTCCGCGGCGCTCTCGCACCCCAAAAAATGGCTAGTTTTTTCGATTTTTTGGGCCTCTTCCTTCTTAGATACACATTTTGGCGGTGATTGTATTGGCCAGGCGGACACGGAAAATTATAATGGGCTCGGCTCAAGATTTGGCGGAAATGCTGCGCATCACATCGCGCCGCGTGAACCAGCTGGCGGGCATGCACGTTTTAACTCGTGACGAGGAAAACCGATATGATTTACCGTCCAACATCGATGCGTACTTTAAATATAAGTACACGTCACAGGAGGACGTCGATTACGGGCGCGAAAAAGCAATGCATGAGGCAGCAAAACGCCGCCTGGCTGAACTGGAGCTGGCCAAGCGGAATAATGAGGTCCACGAGGCAAAAGACGTAGAATTCGTCATGACGGACATGCTCACGAATCTACGGTCCCAGCTGCTCGGTATCCCGGCGAAAATGGCGCCGGTCCTTGCAGGGCAGGATGAGGCGCACATCATGAGCGCGCTGACTGATGAAATCCAATCGCGTTTGACAGAGCTGTCCGATTATCGTCCGGACATGTTCGCGGGGAGGGATGACGACGATGGAAAAGAAGACAGTTAAGCTTTTCCAGCGCATCGCCGCGAAATCCCTGCGGCCGCTGCCGAATCTCACGGTATCGGACTGGGCGGACCAGTATCGCATGCTGTCCAGTGAGTCGTCGGCCGAGCCAGGCCGCTGGCGTACGGACCGGGCGCCATATCAGCGGGCCATTATGGACGCGTTCACGGATTTAGACGTCCGCCGTGTCGTCGTCATGTCATGCAGCCAGATAGGCAAGTCGGACATCATGAACAACGTTATCGGGCGATTTGCCCATTTAGCGCCGGCACCTATCCTGATGATACAGCCGACGGTAGACATGGCTCAGGACTACTCTAAATCCCGAATCGCGCCGATGATCCGCGACACGAAAGTCCTGCGGGATATCTTCCAGGACGTCAAAAGCCGCGAGTCCGGCAATACGATTCTCAGTAAGCTTTTCCCCGGCGGCCGCCTCATCATGGGCGGCGCGAATTCGCCGGCCGGGCTGGCGTCGCGTCCTATCAAGATACTGCTGGCCGATGAAGTGGACCGCTTCCCGGACTCGGCAGGTACAGAAGGGGACCCGGTAGATTTGGCCGCAAAACGTATGACAACGTTCTGGGACCGGACTATGGGGCTGTTTTCCACGCCGACGAATGCCGGCGAATCCCGCATTGAAGTCGAGTACACAGAAGGGACGCAGGAAGAATGGCAGCACCAATGCCCGAATTGCGGCGAATATCATCTGCTTACGCACAGGAACATGGTAATGGATACGGAAACGGTCAAAGACGGCCGGAAAAAGGAGCATACTCATGTTAAATCCGTATCTTGGCGCTGTCCTGACTGCGGCTTCACCTTTTCCGAAAACGAGATGCGGCGCCAGCCGCAGAAGTACGTCGCCAAAAATCCGACGGCTATCAAAAATCACGTCCGCAGCTTTTTCGTGAACTGCTGGGCGTCGCCGTGGATTTCGTGGACTGATGTAATGCAGGAATGGGTAGACGCCAAAGGGGACCCGGAGCGCGAAAAGGTGGTCGTCAATACACGATTCGGCGAGCCCTACGAACGGGCGCGCAGCTATGATAATGTCGATAAGCTCCTGGCATGCCGGGAGCCATACAACGCGGAACTTCCCGACGGCGTGCTGATTTTGACAGCGGCCGTCGATGTCCAGGATAACCGCCTCGAATATGAGATCGTCGGATGGGGCGAAGATGAGGAGTGCTGGGGCATCAAGAAGGGCATTATCTTAGGCGCGCCGGATACGGCGGCAGTATGGCGTCAGCTGGACGAACAGCTGGACCGCGAATACCACTTTGCCGACGGTACGGGCCTGTTGGTAGCTAGGACGTTCATCGACTCTGGCGGCCATTACACCAGTGAGGTTTATAACTACAGCTTGATGCATTTAGCCCGTCAGCGCTTTGCCGTCCGCGGCTCATCGACGATGGGCGTGCCGATTATCCACAAGTACAGCAAGGCGCAGGCCTATCACGGACGGACAATCCCGCTGGTCCTCATCGGCACAGACAGCGGCAAGCAGTACATTATGGACCGTCTGGCCATCGATGTGCCGGGGCCACGGTATTTCCACTTCCCGCTCGATAAGCCGGAGCAGGATGCGGTCAATGAGGTGCTGTGGAACCGCGGCTATGACGAAATCTATTTCCAGGGCCTGACAGCGGAAGAAAAACAGCCGCAGAAGAAGAACGGCCGCATCGTATATCGCTGGGTAAACATTGCAAAGGACCATCGAAATGAACCGCTCGACTTACGAGTCTATAATTTGGCCTGTTTGGCGTCCATTTCTCCGGATTTTTCCAAGCTGAAAGCCCTGATGACAGGGACGCCAACAGAAGAAAAGCGGCCAACAGGCCCGCGCAAGCGGCCCAGATTCGGCGTGATTAAGAGGGGGATAGAATGAACGAAATCCTGAATGCACGATTAAAACAGTACATTGCAGCAGAAACGGCTATCCTGACAGGCGGCCAGTCGTATAAAATCGGCAACCGTACACTGACTCGCGCTGATTTGGCAGAAATACAGAGCGTCATCAGTAAATTGTTATCCGCAGGCGCGACCATCGACAGCGCGCCGCGGACGGGATCCCGGTCCCGGCAGGTAGTATTGCGCGACTAGGAGGCTGTAATGAGCAAAAAACGGAAGAAACGCAACGCACGACAGCCGACAGGCGGCGTCAATACGAAAATCACAAATACCGGCTACAGCGACGGCGCGGCCAGCCATACGCGGCAGGCCCTGCGCGGCTATAATCCACATAAGTCATCGCCGCGTGCCGATATCGATGCGAATCTGAACACATTACGCAGCCGCTCGACGGACATGTATATCAATTCGCCGATTGGCGCCAGCGCGGTCAATACAAACCGGGCGAACGTCATCGGCGCGGGCTTGCAGGTGATCCCTAAGATTGACTACAAGCTCCTGGGCATGACCGCCGACGATGCTAAGGAATGGCAGCGGCACACACAGCGGGAATTCGGCCTATGGGCGGATTCGGTACAATGCGACCTGTATAAAAAGCATTCATTTTACGACATGCAGGACATCGCCTATCTGTCGTATCTGGTGGACGGCGACGCCTGGGCAGCCATCAAGTATCGCAAGCCGTCCCCGGGCGGCATTTATTCGACGCGCATCCAACTTTTTGAGGCATCCCGGGTATGCAATCCCGGTGCTATGGCTGCTTATAGCAATACGGACAGCATGACCGTCGAATGCTATAACCCTGAGACACATAACCGAATCATTAACGGCGTGGAAATCGACGCCGATGGGGCCGTCGTCGCTTATTGGATTGCTAACCGCGTACCTTATGACCCGACGAATAATTCCCAGGCCCTGCGCTGGACCCGCGTCGAAGCTTTTGGCCGACGTACGGGCCGGCCTCTGGTCCTGCAAATCTCACATGAAGAGCGGCCGGAACAGTATCGCGGCGTGCCGTATCTGGCGCCAGCGATTGAAGTTTTAAAGCAAATCAGCCGATATACTAATGCAGAGTTGTCCGCAGCAATCATCAAGTCATTTTTCACGCTCTTCTTTACATCGAGCGGCACGACAAATGACCTGGGCGATGTCTTGAGCGAGACATACGGCCCGGGCGAGCAGATTGACCCGGACGACCTGCGGCGCGTAGAAATCGGCCCGGGGACACTGAATCTCCTGCCGAGCGGCGTCGACGTCAAGGCCATCGACGGCAGCCGGACGCAGTCCACGTTTGAGGCTTTTACGAATTCCCTGATTGCACAAATCGGGGCGTCGCTGGGTATCCCGTCCGAGGTGCTGATGAATCGCTTCCAGTCGTCGTACAGCGCCGCGCGCGGCGCGCTTTTACAGGCGGCGGCCATGTTCCGGACGCGGCGCATTTGGTTTGCCCGCGACTTTTGCCAGCCTGTCTATGAGGCTTGGCTAACGGAGGCTATCGCCATCGGGCGCATCAAGGCGCCGGGCTTTGGTGTGGATCCGCTGATTACTAAGGCATGGACCGGCGCGAATTGGTACGGCCCTGTCATGGGTATGCTGGACCCGGTCAAAGAGGTAAACGGCGCGGCATTACGCGTCAAATACGGCTTCTCGACGGCTGAAAGAGAGGCTGCCGAGCTTACCGGCACGAATTATGATGACAACGTCGATCAAATCGCCGCTGAACGTGCCGTGTGGGCTAATAAGGGCATGCAGTACCCGAAAGCCGACAACACGGATACCAGCGACAGCAGCGGAGGAGGTGATACAGGATGAAACATTTCTGGAATTTCCAGGACAGCGCGGGCGGCGATGCCGCCGATTTGTATATCTACGGGCCGATTGTCTCCAGCTCGTCGTGGTGGGACGACTCCATCGACGCAGTACAATTTTCTGAGGACCTGAAAGCCCTGGGCGGTAAAGACGTCACTGTCCACATCAATTCCCCGGGTGGCGATGTCTTTGCCGCGCACGCAATCCACAATCAGCTAATTGCCTATGCGGGCAATGTCGACGTCGTCATCGACGGTATCGCCGCTTCCGCGGCAACTATCATCGCGATGGCCGGCGCGCGCATCACGATGCCGACGAACTCCATGATGATGATCCACAATCCGGCCATGGGGCTGGACGACCATTATACCGCCGATGACCTCGACAAATATGCAAATGCCCTGCGGGCCGTGCGTCAGTCGATTATCGCGGCGTACATGAAGCGGGTAAGCGTGGATCAGGCACAAATCGAGCAGATGATGGATGCGGAAACGTGGCTGACGGCGCAGGAGTGCGTCGACATGGGCCTGGCCGATGCCATCGACGGCCGTATAAAATCCGTACTCGACGGAAACAATTTGATTGTAAATTCGCTTAAAATCGACATCACAAACTATAAAAACAGGGAAGGCCTGGCGCATTGTGTGAATGCCCAGGACGAAAAGAAGGGGGCGGAAGTCTTGAGTAAATCGAAATTGGAAGAAATCTTGAATGCACTGGGCCTGCGAATCGATGACGCCGCAGAGCCTCAGCCGGCACCGGCGAAAGCACCGACAACGGAAGCAGCGCCGGCCGTGGACGCCAACGCCATCGCCGCAGCAGCCGTAGCGCAGGAACGTCAGCGCATGGCGGACCTCGATGCGATGGCCGACGGCAATCCGGCAGTAGCCGCTATCATCAACACGGCAAAACGCAACGGCCAGACGGCCGATGACGTCCGTGATTACGTCGCCGCTGTCCAGGGCATCAAGAGCGCCGCACAGAATCAGCTGTTAGACATGCAGGCCGAATCGAAAGAGGGCGGCACGGACGGCATCGCGGCGGGTGCTGTCGATGACAGCAAAACAGAAGACGAAAAAGTCATGGATATGATTGCCCAGGCAATGGGCAGCAAAGGGGGTAAACGCTAATGGCAGAATTGGTAACTACGTCGACAGGCGTACACTATGATGACCTTATCGGCGGCACGAATGTATCTGTCGTTGCGCAGAATGTAAAAGTGACGGCAGGGACAGCAATGGCCCGCGGCACACTTTTAACTATTACGGACGGTACGGCCGCCGCAACGGCAAAGGCCGGCACAGCAAATGCAATTTTAGCCGCTCCGGTATCCACTACGGATACGGTAGCCACGGTGTACGTCAAAGGCGAATTCAACCGTGAAAAGATTACCGTAGCAGATACAGACACCATCGGCGCGCATGAAGCCGAATTGCGCAATGTCGGTATTTATCTTACCAGCCTGAAAGGCTAAAGGAGGCACGATCATGAGTTTTGATGATACCCGGACGCTCCTCGGAGCCGTTGAGCGTTCGTTTACACCGACTACTACCTTAGTAGATGTTTTTTTCCCGAATATGCAGACTTTTTCCACGGAAATCGTCGATATGGAATTCCGCAAGGGCGGCCGCCTGATGGCGCCGTTCGTCGTTCCCGGCGGCAAGGGCGTCAATATGGCCCGTACGGGGTCCACAATCCGCTCGTATAAAGCGCCGCTGATGCGCCCGAAACGCAACATCGAACCGGCGGACATCCTTATCCGCGGCTTTGGCGAATCGGAATACAGCACGAAAACACCGGAAGAACGGGCCGCAGAAGTCCGCGCGCACGATTTGACGGAGCTCGTCGACATGTGCATCCGCCGTCAGGAATGGATGGCCGCGCAGCTCTTGATTAACGGTGAATATGACGTAGAGGGCTTCGCCGACGACGGCAGCCTTGCACACGTCGATACCATCTCTTTCCCGGAATTCACGAACAAGACGACCCTGTCCGGCTCGAATACCTGGGATAACTCGACGGCTGATATCTTGTCTGACCTGGACACAGCATCGCAGAAAATCCGCCGTGCTGCTGGTATGATCCCGACGATGGCCGTCTGCTCCAGCACCGTCGCCAAGTACATCGTCAATAACACGAAACTGCGCGAGGCAATGATGATTCCGAGCCGCGACAATATGGCCCTGATGAGCATTCAGCCGCAGTTCGTCCGCCCGGAATTACTCCGAGTCGGCTATATTTCGGCATTATCTCTTGAAATCTATGCTTATGATGGCGGCTATCTCAACGAAAAGGGCAAATTCGTACCGTACATCCCGGATGATTACCTTATTCTCGGCGTACCTGGCCGCGGCAAGCGCCTCTTTGGTGCTGTCACGCAGATTGAGTCCGATGGCCAGTTCCATTCGTATCCCGGCAATGCATACGTCCCGAAAATCATCCCGGATATGGATAACGACGTCAGCACGCTCGTCATGTCCAGCCGCTGCGTCCTTTGCCCGGAATTCCTCGATGACTGGGCTGTTATCAAAGTCAAATAGGAGGCGACAGCATGAAGATTTTAGTTAAAAAATTTTCTCTTTGCCATGACGGCACGACTTACGGCGCCGGCAGCGTCGCAGATCTTCCGGACGATGTCGCGGCTAATCTGATTCAGCAGTCGCCGAAAGAATTCGCCGCCGTCGATGCACCTGCCGCTGATGAAACACCAGCGGCGCCGGCAGCACCGGCCGCTTCCGCGGATAACAGCGGCCTGCCGCCGGTGGATGCGGAAAAACTGCGGAAAAAATGAGCCGCCGTGACGAGCGGATAGCCGCTGAATTGGCCATATTCCAGCAGGATGAGGCACAGGATAGCGGCGCCGCCGAGAAAAAGGCCACATTTAAGGACCAGGTAGCCGCGGACCTCGATACCTTTATCAATCCTGATGAATTTGCCGATGAGCACGTCCTGAACGGCGACACGGTAAAAGCTATCGTCGAGAGCCCGACAAGTCAGGAGCGGTGGATTACCGGCAAAGAATACGGCGTATACAGCGGCTTGGAAGGAAACCTGTATATTGTACACTGCCGCAAGGCCGACTTATCGGCCGTGCCGGTGTATGATCAGCGCTTTGACCTGGACGGCGTCATCTGTATCGTCGACAGCGTCATTGATGACATGGGTATCCTGACCATCGAATTGCATGCAGAAGTGGCGTAATTAGGAGGTGATGCGCTTGATTAGCATCGAATTGAATGAGTCGAACGTAAGGCACGTAGAACAGGTGCTGCAAAACTTTATCGGCGGCAGGAAATTGTCGACAGCAATCAAGCAGGCATCCCGCCGCGCGGCTGTGACGGCCCGTAAAGCGGGCGCACAGGAAATCCGCAATACCTACACCATCAAGGCAGGCGATCTGAAAAGTGCAACGTCTTTTAGTACCGAGGCATTCGGCACGACGCTGCACATCAAAGGCCCGGAGGAACCAGTGACGAAGTATAAAGCAGCACGGCGCCGCAAGGGTATCTTTGTATCCATCAAAAAGGGCAGCGGTTCTATTGTACCGCGGTCCTTTGATATGCCCGGGCGCGGCTTTGTCGCCCGTGAAGGGCAGCCGCGGTATCCGGTAACAGGTTTATTCGGGCCTGCTGTGCCTCAGCTGTACGGCAATCCTGCCGTCGTGGCCAGGATGACCGACGAAGGCATGGAGATGTACGAGAAACGGCTCATGCACGAGCTGGAACGATTGGCAGGTGGCTAGAGATGACGCCTTTAGACGTGCTAAACGACTTACGGGCATTTTTGACGGATAAGATGACCGCGTACAGCGGCCGGACGATAGACGGTAAGGCCATTAAATGCTTTACAGGTTTTTTGCCCAGGGCGATGACACCGGAAGCAAAAGAAAAGCTATGCCCTGCCGTCGTTGTTGGCTATTCGGGTGTAGCGGATCGGGCCGATGAGTCCGTCGTATCTGTGGTGATCTCCGTGGTGACACGGGACCCGGATATGATTCACGGCGCCGATGAGCTTTTCCACATGCTCGAGTATATCCGCTTTTGTCTATTGGATGCGAATCCGGCCTGCGATAAGTACGATGTCAAGAACGGCACGATGGAGACGTCGGTACCTGATGACCAGCCCTATCCTCAATGGTGGGGCCGTATTGACTTTGAAGTGCATATCCCGCAGCCGTCCGGCATTGACCCGTTTTTATTAGGAGGACCAGAACATGGACGACACAACTAAGACAGCGGCGGCCGCGCCGGCAGCAGTCAGCACCAGCGCCGCGAAATATACCGGGCCTGTAATCTATATCGGCCCGGGCTTCCGTGATTCCCGGCTGAACCATTGCATGATCTTTGCAAACGGCATCCCGGAACCGGAAGCAAACGATGACGTATTAAAACACTTGTTTGTTACACCAGCCGAGCTGAATCAGGCCCTGGCCGACGTACAGACAAAAGGGACCGCGCTCTATACCTTTTACCAGGCCGCGGTCAGCAGACGAAAAGGGGGTAAATAGGTATGGCATTTTTCCACGGTATCAAGACTTCCGAGATTGATACGGCTGTCGTAGCCACCGCGCAGACGACGGCCGGCCTTCCCGTTGTCATTGGTACAGCACCGGTCCATCTGGCCAGTGACCCGAAAATCAATGAACCCGTCATCTGCTACAGTTGGACGGAAGCCGTAAAATACTTAGGCTATCATGAAAACTGGGATAAGTATTCCCTCTGTGAAGCTATGTATGCCGAATTCAAGCTGTTTGCAGTAGCACCGGTAGTATTTATCAATGTGTTGAACCCGGCCAAACATAAAAAGTCCGTGGCCAGCAAGGCCGTAACGGTAGCCAATAAGACGGCGACCATTGCGGACGATGTTATCCTGAGTTCGTTGACCGTATCCGCAGCGTCGTCCGGCACGGCGGCTAAAGCTGGTACCGACTACACGGCGGCCTACGATGACGACGGCAACGTCCTGATCACGCTCCTGAAAGACGGCGCGCTGGCCAGTGCCACGTCGGTATACGTCGCGTATGACGCTATCGATACGTCGCTGATTAAGGACGCCGACATCATCGGCGGCGTCGGCAGTGACGACACGGCGACGGGCCTCGAACTTATCGATATGATTTATCCTAAGTTTAGCTTAGTGCCGGGCCTTTTGGCGGCGCCGGGCTGGAGCCAGCATCCGGAAGTCGCGGCCGTCATGGAAGCCAAGAGTAAAAAATTTAACAGCCTCTTTAGCTGTACGGTCCTGCTCGACATCGATACGACGCAGGTCAAGTCCTACAGCGGCTGTAATATGTGGAAGACCGGCAACGGCTACACACATAATAATGAGTACGTCGGCTGGCCTATGGGCCGCATCGGCGACCATTGCTATTACATGTCTACGCTGGCTATGGGCCGCATCGGTCAGACCGACGCAGACAATGACGACGTACCCTATGAGTCGCCGTCGAATAAGACGCTGCCGATTACAGGCCTCTGCCTGAAAGACGGTACAGAAGTCACGCTGGATCTGACACGAGCTAACCTGCTGAACAGCCAGGGCATTGTCACGGCGCTGACATCCCCGGCAGGCTGGGTACTGTGGGGCAACTATACAGGCGCATATCCGAGCACGACTGATCCAAAAGACGTATTTTTGTGCGTCCGCCGCATGTTCGACTGGGACGATACTGTTTTCGTCCTGACATACTGGAACCGCCTCGATAAGCCGGGCAAGCCGCGCAACATCAAGACCATTCTCGACTCGGAACGGATTCGTTTAAACGGCCTCATTTCCCGCGAATATATCTTAGGCGGCAGCATTGATTTTTTGGAAGAAGAAAATCCGACGACGGACCTCGAAGCCGGTATCTTCCGCTTTCATAAAAAACGTACGCCGCCGGTACCGATGCAGGAAATTGACAGCATTTCTGAGTACGATACATCCGCCTTTACGGCGCTGTTTGAATAGTGAGGTGATTAGATGTCTGATGTAAATAAAATGCCGGAAGTCCTTAACGATTATCGTGTATACGACGAAAACGGCAGTACTTTGTACGGTGTCGCGAAATTCGAGCTGCCGGACTTTAAATCCATCACGCAGACTATCAAGGGCGTAGGTGTCGGCGGCGAAATCGAGGCGCCGGTCCTGGGGCAGTTTGAATCGTTAGAAACAAAAATCACGCACAACATCAACAGCGACTGGAACCTTAAGCTTGTAGGCGGTCAGGCTGTCGCCTTGGAAGCACGCGGCGCTAATCAGTACTGGGACAGCGGCGCGAATAAGTACGTCATGGATACGGTCCGCGTCGTTATCCGCGGCCGCTCGAAGGCAATGGCCGGCGGCTCTTGGGAACCGGCAAGCACAGTAGATGCGACGAATACCATCGAAACGACGTACATCAAGTACGAAGTCAATGGTAAGACGCTGCTGGAAGTTGACAAGTATGCCTATAAATTTGTCGCAGGCGGTGAGGACATTATGCAGCCTATCCGTGATGCGTTAGGCGTGTAAAAGGAGGTATGAGCATTGAAAAAAGAAGAAAAGGTCCAGACGGTCCCGGATGATCAGAAGATTGAGCTGACCCGGGCCCTGCCGGACGGTACAAAAACACTGATCCTCGATTTTGACAATGTATCCGGCTATACCCTTTTGCGCTGCGAAAAAGCAGCAAAAAAAGAGGATGCCAGCATTGTCGTACCGGCGCTGTCGCAGGTATATCAGGCACATGTTGCCGCTATTGCGGCGAATGTCAAATACGATGACATCTTAGCCCTGACAGCTAAAGACTTTACGGCCGTCATGATTAAGACGCAGGGTTTTTTGCTCGGTACGGCATCGCAGGACCAGCCGGAGGGCTAACCGCCGAAAAACTGCGGCTCGATGTACTGCGGATGGCTAAGTATTCGCATACGTCTATTGACTTTTTCCTCGGCCTGCCGGTGCCAGACCTGCGCGGCTGGATGACGACCGTATCCGGGGAAATCGACCGGCAGAACAAGGAAATAGAAAAAGCAGGGAAGGGAGGCGGCAGCCATGGCTAACCGCGTGCTGGAAATGGCAATCGCAATCAAAGGGCAATTAGATAGCAGCGTCGGCGGGGCCATGACAAAAGCCATCGCCCAGACAAAGCAGATGCAGGCGCAGATCCGCGCGGCGAATCGCGAAATGACGAACCTGCAAAAGCAGGCGGCGAAACAGCAGGCCAGCAAGGGCTATGTCGAGTATGACACCGAGCTGGCAATGCTCCAGGCGCAAGTCAAGAAGAATCAAGCCGCGAAAGAGTACGAGGCTACTATGGACCGCGTCAATGCCAAGCAGAAAGCTTCTGCAAATCTGTCCTCTGCGGTCAGCAGCCTGAAAGCAGGGGCTGTTGCGGCGGCCGCTGTCGCCGCGCCTTTAGGCCTTGCGGTCCGTGAGGCTGTACAGTTTGAGTCGGCGATGTCTGACGTGCGGAAAGTCGTAGACTTTGATACACCGCAGCAGTTTAAAGAAATGGGCGACGACATCCTGCGCATGTCGCAGGAATTGCCTATGTCCGCCGAGGGCATTGCTAAGATCGTAGCCGCTGGCGGGCAGGCCGGTATTGCCCGGGATGAGCTAAAGAGCTTTGCTACAGATGCTATCAAGATGGGCGTTGCATTTGATATCACGGCTGAGCAGGCCGGACAGATGATGGCTAACTGGAGGACCGCTTTCGGCATGAACCAGACACAGGTCGTCGAACTTGCAGACCAGATTAACTATTTGTCGAATACGACGGCCGCGAGCAGTGACGCGATTTCAGACATCGTCACGCGCGTAGGCCCCCTGGGCGACGTCGCCGGCATCAGCGCCGCCCAGATTGCAGCTATTGGCGCCTCGATGGCCGCTGTCGGCGTCAAATCGGACGTCGCGGCAACAGGTATCAAGAATATGGCTCTGGGGCTGACGGCTGGAGCCGGGGCAACGAAGTCTCAGCAAGAGGCATTCGCCCAGCTAGGATTGTCAGCGGAAGATGTAGCTAAGCGGATGCAGACCGATGCTCAGGGAACAATCATAGACGTCCTAACGCGCATCAAACAGCTACCGAAAGAAGCGCAAGCGGCGACGTTGAGCGACTTATTTGGCAAGGAATCTATCGAAGCTATTGCGCCTCTGTTGACCCAGCTAGATAATTTAAAAGCCAACTTCAACAAGGTCAGCGATGCAACACAGTACGCGGGATCAACAGAAGCGGAATACCAAGCGCGAGTAGGAACGACGGCCAACCAACTGACACTTGCTAAGAACAACTTAGTTGCCCTAGCGGTAAATATCGGCGGGCTTTTACTTCCTGCTGTCAGCGCCGTGGCCGGCGGGCTGGCAATGGCGATGGGATCGGTAGCAAAATTTGTCGAAGAACATCAAACATTAGCTACTGTTATTCTTGGCACCATCACTGCCGTCATCGGCTTGACCATGGCGGCACTCGGCATCCGGGCTGCTGTCGCGTACTACAAATACATGGCGGCGACGATTAACATGATTAAAAATGCGCACATTGCGGCGACTATTGCAACAAAGGCATCCGCGGCGGCGACGTTCATCGCAGCCGCGGCCCAGCGGGCATTTGCTATAGGCGCGCGTATCGCAGCAGTTGCCCAGATGGCATTAAACGCCGTGATGGCAATGAACCCGTTCGCGCTCGTCGTCATCGCGATTATGATTGTCGTGGCCGCGCTGGTGTATCTCTGGAATACAAACGAAAACTTCCGGGCGGCGTGCATTGCAGCCTGGGAAGCCATCTGCGCAGCTGTATCGTCGGCGTGGGATACGATTTCCTCGGCGGCGGCAGCGGCCTGGGATTATATCACGAGCGCCGTATCCGGGGCGTATGATTTTATTGTCAGTTGTTTTGACTCCATCTCTGCCGCGGCTCAGGCCGTGTGGGATGCGGCTGTCAGTGCAGCCCAGAGCGCCTGGGACAGCATCACGTCCGCTGTCGATGCGGGCGTCCAGTGGTGCATTGATAAGTGGGAAGGGCTGAAAGAGGCCTTTTCCCATCCGATTGATGCCGTTGTCAATTTTATTAAAGGCGGCGACAGTGATGCCGCTTCCGCAGCGGGCCAGTCCGCAAGCGGCGGCGTTTTTAATCATCCCTATTTGACGTGGGTAGCGGAAGCGGGCTATCCGGAAGTCATCGTACCTATCACTCACGATGCAAACGCCTACAATTTATGGGCAACGGCCGGGCAAATGCTCGGCGTCGGGCCTGCGGCGATGCCGACGATGACCGGAGTACCCGCGTCAGCGCCTTCCGGCAATTCGGCACAGATTACCTTTGCGCCGACGATTAACGTCCAGGGCGCAGGCCCAGGGACGGAACAGCGGATTTCTCAGCTCATGGACCAGAAAATGCGCGAGTTTGACAGCATGATGAAGCGATGGGCGGCAAATCAGAGGAGGTTGAGCTATGAGTAGCACCTATAGCACCGTACAAGGCGACATGTGGGACCTGATATCCTATCGCGTGTACGGTACCGAAAAGTACGTCAAAAACCTGCTGGAAGCGAATCCGCAATATAGGAATGTCGTCGTCTTCCCCGCAGGGTTGGCGCTCATCTGCCCGGATATCCCGTCCAGCGTATCGTCTATTTTGCCTCCGTGGAAGCGGTGATCTAATTGGCATTACTGAAAAAACTACAAGCGGACCTCAAGAAAATCGAGGCCCAGGCCATGGCGGGCGTCGTTGCTCAAGAGCATCTGGGGCGCCGCGCATGGCTGCAAGTGACCTATGATAACAAGGACATCTCCGAGGCACTGGCCGAATACCTGATCAGCGCCAGCTACACCGACAATCTATCCGGGCAGGTAGACGACATCTCGCTGACATTGGAAGACAAAGCGGGATTGTGGCAGGGCGATTGGATGCCGACGAAAGGCGCTACGCTCGATGTCACTTTATGCACGTATAACTGGATAGGCCTGTACGACGGGGAAGCCGATGTCACGTTGGGCAAATTCGAGGTTGATGAAATCGAGCTGTCCAGCGCGCCTGATGTCGTCACAATTAAGGCCGTGGCCATCATGGTCAGTGATGACAGCACACTTAGGAGCACGCTGCGCTCGCGGACCTGGGAAAATGTCACGGTCCAAAAAGTAGCGAATGACATTGCCCTGGAAAACAACATGAACATTTGCTGGGACTGCGGCGATGACCCGGCCATCGATAAAGTCGAGCAGAACGACGAATCAGACCTGGACGTCTTGAAGAAGGTTTGTGATGACGCGGGTTTTGCCCTCAAAGTCACGACCGACACGATCATCGTTTTCGACGAGGCGCTGTATGAGGAAGCCGAGCCGGTAGTAGAAATCTACCATCCTGACACCCAGGAGATTATCACCGTCGCGGAAGCCGACGAGGACCATACACCGGAGCGAATCCTACACAGTACGGGCTATTCGTTTACGTCTAAAATCCGCGACGTCTACAAGCAATGCCATGTAAAGTACGCCCAGGACAAGGACAAATCCGTCATCGAGTCCACGTTTGTGGATCCGAATAAAGAAGACGGGGCAACGCTGGAAATCCATCAGCAGGTATCGACGCAAGCGGAAGCGGACCGCCTGGCCAAGAAGAAGCTGCGCGAGAAAAACAGCGAGGAATGCACAGGCAGCTTTAACAGTGAGGGCCGGCCGTTTTTATGCGCCGGTGAAACCGTCGAGATGATTGGATTCGGCACGTTTTCCGGGAAATATATCATTACGCAGGCCAAGCACGATTTAAGCAGCAGCGGCTATACAACGAGCATCGATGTGAGGAGGTGCCTGATTGGCTACTGATATTTATAAGGTATTGGCGCGGTGCATCCGCGTCGGGCGCGTATCCTCGGTAGACACGGCGGACGCTTCCGTCCGGGTGACATTTCCAGACCATGACAACATTGTATCCGCGCCGCTCAAGGTTCTCATGCGGGGCTGTAAGAGCACGAAAGACTTCTGGATGCCCGCCGTCGATGACCAAGTCCTTTGTCTTTTTGTCGCCGACAGCGGCGGCAAGGGAAGCGGCGCCGGATATGTCCTGGGGACGATTTACAGCACTGTCGATACACCGCCGGGCGGCGGGTCCCGTGTGCTGAATGTCCCGGATGATTTGGTGATCAACTGCGGCAGCCTCAAGGTCAATGCCGGCGGCGGGGATGTCATGGTCAACGGTATATCCCTTGTCAGTCACGTACATGGCGGGGTATCGTCGGGCGGCAGTAATACAGGCAAGCCGCAGTAAAGAGGTGATACGGCATGTATATCGGGTATTTCGGTACCGTCATATTCGGTGTGGCTGAGCATTATCTAGTCACTCCTGATGACGTCGAGCGCTCCGGCGAGGCCCGGTGGCAGACACATGACGTCATTTTAAAAAAGCCTGTGCCGCAGTTCATCGGCCCGGGACAGGAAGAGCTATCGTTTAAACTCCATCTCATGACCCTGTACAATGCCATGCCGTCGCAGCAGCTGGCAAAACTCCGGGAAATGAGGGACACGGGTATCGTCTGTCCGCTCATCATCGGCGGTATGCCGGTATCTCAGAATTACTGGTATATCGAGAGCATTGACGAGGCGGACGCTGTCTACAATGCCTACGGCAAGATAATCGCTATCACGGCGAACGTCAAACTAAAGGAATACGACACGACGAATACAGATGAAGAGTCGACACTGAATAAAGTCGGCAGGATTTATAACGGGATTACGACTTTATTCGGGAGAGGAGGATTGTGATGCAATACGAAATTACAGCAAAGGACCCGACGACGGTTGATATGTCGCCGAAAACGGAAGCCCTCGAGATTTTGCAGAACGTCCGGACCATCTTATCCACGCAAAAAGGTACAATCCCGCTCGATCGTGAATTTGGCCTGGACAGCACTGTCATTGATTTGCCGGTGACACTGGCCCGGGCTAAATTGACGAATGAGATTTTTCAGGCTATCAAGCGGTATGAGCCGCGCGTAAAAGTTGACAGCATCACGTTCACCGGGGATATCTCCGGTAAGCTCGTCCCTAAGGTGGTGATTACCATATGAAATTAGCTGATCTGCCGGATATCGAGTTCGTCGATGCCGACGAGGAAAAAGTAAAAGCCGCGATTTTCAACGACTATATGGCCATCACGGGCCGTACGCTGTCACAAGGGGACCCGGTCCGACTTTTCCTCTTAGTCGTTGCCGAGGCTATCATCCGGCTGATGAATAACCAGAACTACGTCGGTAAACAGAATCTCTTGAAATACGCCGCCGGGGATAACCTCGACGCGCTGGGGGCTTTTTCTGATACGGACCGCATCCCCGCTTCCGCGGCTACGACGACACTGCAAATCACACTGTCGGCAGCACGGACGCAGGAAACAATCGTGCCTGCGGGTACCCGCGTAGCCAGTCCGGATGGCCTCTACTTTGCGACAAATGAGGATGCGGCTGTCCTGGCGGGCGGTACGACGACGACCGTCAAAGCGACATGCCAGACCGTCGGTGATAAGGGGAACAGTTACCTTCCGGGCGAAATCAAAAACGTGGTAGACCCGGTGGCCTACGTCGCCTCTATCGTCAACACGACGACCAGCGCAGGCGGGGCCGATGTCGAGGCCGATGACGATTACCGCGAGCGGATCCACGAAGCGCCGGAGCGCTTTTCCACTGCCGGGCCAACAGGGGCCTATGAGTACTGGGCAAAGACCGCGAACAGCGGCATTATCGACGTGGCCATCAGCAGCCCGTCTGCGGGTACCGTCGAAATCCGGCCGCTCTTAGAAGGCGGGAAGCTGCCGGAGCAGGAATTGCTTGATACGGTAAAATCCATCGTATCTGCCGACAAGGTACGGCCATTGACGGACAATGTCACAGTGCTGGCGCCGGAAGCCGTCGCCTATGACATCAATCTGACCTACTATGTCGATGCGGGTACATCGGAAGCAACCGTAAAAGCTGCCGTAACGTCCGCAATTGACACGTATCGGCTGTGGCAGAAGTCAAAGATTGGCCGGGACATCAATCCGTCGCGGCTCATCGCGGACATCATGGCCGTGCCGGGAGTCAAGCGCGTAAACGTGACATCGCCGACATTTAAAGAGTTGACTGCTACACAGGTAGCCCAGGAAAATTCGACGATCAGCGCCGTACTCGGAGGGAGTGAAGACGAATGATGACGGACAGCGATTATAAAATCGCGGAAAACCTGCCGGCGTCGATTGATCTTGACCCTATCCCGGACCTTGCGCGCGTCGTCGACGATGAACTGGCCGGCATCAATCCCGATTTGCTCTTGATTTATCCGGCTATCGATTCGCTGGGCAGCGCCTTAGTTGATTATCTGGCCGAGCAGATGCACGTCGACGAATACGACAGCACGGCAGCGCTGGACGTCAGGCGCCAGCAGGTCAAAGAATCTTTCCTGCTCCATAAATTTAAAGGCACGAAATGGGCGGTACAGCGCGCCGTCGCTACGGTGTATCAGTCAGCAGTAGTCCAGGAATGGCCCGAATACGGCGGCACGGCGTATCACTTCCGTGTCACGCTCATCACGGCGCCGCTGTCGGGTACTGCACTGATTGATAAAATGGTCCGCCTTATCAACGCATATAAAAATACGCGCTCCTGGCTGGACTACGTCCAATTTATCCGTCGGTGCAGAGGCGATGTTAAATTTGGCGCGAACATGAGCATCGTCCGCAGTACGACGATTACATTTGACCTCAAACGGACGTACATCGCACAAAAGAGCATCCACATTGTCGCCGGCGTAGGCGAATTCAGGGAGGTACAGATTAATGGCGAATTGGAATAAAATCACGATGACCGACGTCGGCGCGGCGTTGCAGGCGAAAATCAACGCCGGCCTGACGACGCTCAAATTTACGCGTGTAGCTATTGGCTCCGGTACACGTACTGGCGAATTAGGCAGCGCGACAGGGCTAGTCAAAGAAGAAATGACGCTGGGTATTAATAAAATCACGCAGAGCGGCAACACGGTAACAATCGAATTGACTATCAGCAACAGCGGCGTCAAGACAGGTTTTAAAATCACGGAAATGGGGCTTTTCGCCACGGATCCGGACGCCGGAGAAATCATGTATGTCGCACTGACCGACGATAACCCGGATTATATGCCGGCTGAGGGCGGCAGTACTGTCGTACAGCAGGAATTCCAGCTGCAATTTACGATGAGCAACACCGGCAGCGTATCGGCGACGATTAACCCTAACGGATTCCTGACCGTAGCTCATAACAGCGATGAGGCCGCCCACGAAAACATCCTGATGGTGACGACAACGGCTAATAAACCGGCATCGATGTCGGAGCGCGGCATGTGGGTTGAGCTCGTCGAATAGGGGGCGGTAATGTGCTGAAAATCAAAGGCATGGACATCTACTACATCCGCGGCGACGATGACTCTTTCAGCGTGCAGCCGACAACGGCAGACGGCACGGCCATCACAGGTTATACAGGGACCTTTTCCGTCAAGCGGACCTACGATGATACGGACTACGTCCTACAGATTGCCATGGACGGCGCCGTTGTCGACTTATCGCACGAAAAGACACAAGGGCTGGCCTACGGCGACTATGTATGGGACGTCCAGCTGGTGCTGGCAGACGGCACCCATCAGACTATCGGCCCGGGTAAGCTGCATCTGCTGCCGGATGTCACGACGTAGGAGGTGATGACGATGGAAAAGATGACCGCTAAGTTGACGAGCAATCCCGTCATCGGCGCTACGCTCAGCCCGTGTACACAGGAGATGCGCTGTAAGCTAGATACGCATGTAGCGGCAAGACTCGAAAAGCGGGAAGTCGTTCCATCGGACAGCGTGCAGCACATCAAGCCGAGTGCCGGGTACAACGGCATGAGTGAAGTGACCGTCGCAGCAATTCCACAAAACTACGGGAAAATCACCTACGACGGCTCGAAAATATTGATTACGTAAAGGAGAAAAGACCATGTCGAAAAGTGTAAAGATTAACAACGCAACGTATGAAAACGTACCGAAAGTAGAGATTCCTCTTTCTGCCGGCGAAGGTAACGCCGTCTTCTGGGACACGACAGGCGCAACCGGGGGGGCTACAGACGTACTTACAGGTAAGACCGTATTCGGTGCCGATGGGGCAGTCACAGGTACGATGGCCAACAACGGCGCACAGACAGAAACCATTAGCAAGGCTACGGACACCATCAAGATTAAATCAGGCTACCATAACGGCAGCGGTACGGTATCCATCGACGCCACGGAAAAGGCGAAACTGATTGCGGCCAACATCAAAGCAGGTACGACTATCCTCGGCGTGACTGGGTCCTCGTCTGTCGTAGACACAGCGGACGCAACCGCCGCGGCGGGTACAATCGTATCCGGATCGACAGCCTATGTCGCCGGTCAGAAAGTCACGGGATCGCTGACGCTGGTCAAAGTCACACAGGACAGTACAACCAAAGTGCTGACTATCGCCTAAAAGGCGGTGTCAGGTATGGCGCATAATCTAAAAATCGCAGGGGCTGAGTATGACGCTGTATCCAAAGTGACCTTTACCGACACTTCCGGCACGTCGCGGGCATATCTGGACGCCGATGAGGTGTACACAAAGGAGCAGGCGGCTCAGCTCATCAAAGACGATAAAAACGCAGTTAAAGACATCGCAATCACACTCAACAGCCCCGACGTCATCATCTGGGAAGGCAGCGAAGACGACGTCGAATACGCCACGGCCAAACCGTCAGACGTCTATAAGCTGTGGGTAGAACTGAAATAGGAGGACAATCATGAGCATTTTAAAAGGAATCTTGCATCACTGGAATAAAACAAATAAAGCGTACGACACAATCCACCCGGAAACCGAATCTGCCCAGGTCACGGACTGGAACAGCGGCATCGTCGGCACACTCGCCAGCACGGCCCTCGGCAGCCTTGTCACGACGCTGAGCAGCGACAGCCTGCTGGCAAAGCTCATCGAAAAAGTACTATCGGCAACGGGCGTCAAATACCAGACAGGCCAGAACGGGTATCTTTGCCTCGGTTCGCTCTTTGGCGGACTCATTATACAGTGGGGAATTGTTACATGTGGTACTTCGTCGGCTCGGACTGGTGCAACCGTAATAGCTACATTCCCCGTTGCTTTTAGTCGCGGGTGCTATGTAATCAGCTCAAATCTAGTCGACGGAAAAACGCAAAATGAAAACTGGGATGGCGTGACGACATGGGCTGATAGCGTAACACTTACTACAATGCGTATTATTGCGACTGCGCGATTTGCTATGTACAGCCCATTAGTAAGCTATATCGCTATCGGGGCGTAATGTCATTTACCGATAAATATAGCGTTACAAGTACTACCGTCTCCTAATCCGTCACATGAAAACTCATATGTAGTTGGGTTCATAACAGCGGTTCTCAGCGTTGCCTTATGTGCATCGCATCTTGCCGCGCCCGAATAGTACTCGTTGAAAGCAATTGGAAAAGTGAAAGAGTAATCTTTATTGTCTGCGTATATTGTATGAGATACCCACTGTCTCAAAAAATTAAAAGTCATAGTAAGCGGCATAAAAACGCCTGCATTATCACTAATTTTTATAAAATCGAAAATCACGAAAAACAGCAAAATGAGTGCTGGTTTAGTAAATCGAAAACTAAAACAGACGTTGATTTTGCTATTTTTGTAAGTAGCAATAGTAACACGGTTTGACCTACGTCGTCTGGCCGTTCATCGGCGGCAGGACGGTGCAACCAGTAGCGTACTAGTAACAAATTACTTTAGGAGCTCGATGCATTTACGGAGCTGCCGTAAGCCCTTATGCGTGTAGACTCGTTCCGTGACGTCGCCGCCAGCGTGGCCTAATATCCTTCTTTTAGCTGTCTCATTGGCGCCGGCATTATCGAGCAACGTGGCCACCGTGTGCCCCGGCAGTCGTGGGTAGTATGGCCATCAGCCCGGATACGGCGCATGACAGACCGCCAGAGGATGCAGTAGCGGCCGTAGGTGTAGGCCCGTCCTGATTTGTCGGTGATGAGCATATCGCCTGGGCTTTTCATTCGCGACTCGATGAGAGGCAGGATACGGCGATGTATCGGGATGATGCGGATGCCGGCAGCAGTTTTGCTGCGCGTGATGCTGATATATCGCTGGCGCAGGTGTACGTCGGACTTTTTCAGGCCGAGTAGCTCACCGCAGCGCATCCCTGTATATAGCAGTATCAGGACCGTGTCGACGTCAGGGGCACCAGCACACGCCCAGAGCCGATTGATTTTCTGCCGACTAAAGACGTGATGCGGACGCACGGGGTGATTCCTGCCGAGCGACAGCAGCGGCGCGTAATTCGTGACATGCATCTCCAGCTTTTCAGCATACTTGAGTACCAGGCTGATGAGAGAGCGGACCTTTTTCACACTGCTATATGACAAGCCCTGCCGCCTCATCCCGTCGATGATCATCTGATAGTCGATGTACTTGATATCGACGGCGGCCATGCCGTGCAGCGGGGCTAGATGACTATATGCATTGCGGTAGCTGTCAATAGCTGACTGTGAGGGCTGTGTATCGTCGATATGCCGTGGCAGCCATCGATGATAGAGCTCGGCAAAAGTGATTTTATGACCCGGAAGGGAGCGATGACCATGAGCACGATTGTAATCCGCCTGGAAAATTTGAGCATCAATCAGATTTGCAAAATACTCGACGGGCCGCTGCCTGCCGTGGTCAGACACTACAAAAACAAACGGCCGCCGCCGTCTTCCGGATAGCCGCTTAATACATCCATAACCATTTGGATTTCGCATGATAAACACCTCATTTTATTAAGATAAGGAGATAGTACCATGACTGGAACGAATGTAGATTACTACGCCGCGGGGTTTGATTCCAACGGCAAGCGCATCGTCAGCAAGATTATTGACTTTGACCCGACGAAAGACAAAAATGCTGATAAAGTAACAGCGGCCCTGGCCGACGTCAAGGCAACCGTCGATGGCGTGGCCGTGGCCGAAATCATCACAGCAGAAGATTTTGTCGAGTATCTCAATGGCAAGGTCCGCGGATCCGACGGCAAGCCCGCCGACTACGTCGCACCGGAGCCGACAGCGGAAGAAAAAGCCGCCGCCGAAAAAGCAAGCCTCGCTGCGGAATACGCCTCGAACAAAGCGGACATGCTGACCGCATTGCAGGCCGCTCAGCTTGCCGGTAATACCGACGCCGTCGCAAGTATCCAGGCGGACTACAAAGAAATGACAGAAGCATATAAGGAAGCCGTGGAAGGAGTGACAGTAAAATGAGCTTTTGGAAAAAGAAGAAGTACTGCCCATACTGTGGCAGTGAATTGAAAGCGGACGGGAGCTGCCCGAACAAAGACTGCATCAAATATACCGGCGATAACACGACGACGGCCAGCACGACGACCACAACGGGAGCGTGATGCTATGATCATCGAAGTTGTCCAGTACGGACTTGCTGGCCTGTCAACGCTCTTATCTGGTATCTTACTCTTTGAGTACAAAAAACGGGCGACCATCGATACCGCCCAGCGTGCCGAGCAGGAGCAAAAACATGAAGCCTTAGTCCAGGGCGTCGTCGCAATGCTGCGCGACCGTCTTATCGACACGATGGACCATCACATCGAGGCAGGCTGGGTCCCGGTGCACAAGGCCGAGGCCGTCAATAAGATGTACGTCAGCTATCACAATCTCGGCGGCAATGACATCGTGACGCAGACATACCAACGATTTACGCTGCTTCCGCATCATCAGGGAGATGACAGTGATGTTTGATAAAATCAATATCGCGGACTGCCTCGTCATCATCGGGCTGGTATCTGCGCTGGTACTGGCCATTTTTTATGGCATGAACGAGCTGGCAATGAGTATCGCGAGCGGCTTGCTTGGCTATATCGGCGGGAATATCAAGACCGCCGCATCCACGAAAAGGGATAGTAAAAATGAAGGTTTACATTAATCCGGGCCATGACTTGGACTACGACAGCGGCGCTGTCAATCCGAACAGCGGCCTGCGGGAATGCAATGTCGCCGCGAAAATCGGCGCAAAGGTAAAGACATATCTGGAAGCGGCCGGCTGTGAATGCCGGCTTTTGCAGTCTGACAATCTCTACTATGATAGTGACTACGATGATCGTCCGGTAGCTGTCTGCGCTGATGCCGACGCATGGGGCGCGGATGTCTTTGTCAGCATCCACTGCAACGCCGCGAACGGGCAGGCCAGAGGTACAGAAGTAGAGTGCTACAGCCGCATGTCTGACGGCGGCAACCTCGCCCAGTGCATCCAAGACCAGATTGTCGGCGCATTAGGCACTATCGACCGCGGCGTCAAAGAAATGCCGGGCCTGATTGTACTCAAGCATACCAGTATGCCCGCCGTCCTCGTCGAAACCGCGTTCATCGACAACGACTCGGACGCCGCGTTATTAGAAAATTGTACGGACGCATTCGCCGCAGCCATCGCACGCGGCGTCACAGACTACGAATGTAGCTTACGGTAGGAGGTAATGAATCATGAGCAAATGGACAAGTTTTAGAGACAGCATGGAATCCGCATTAGACATTGCGGACGTCACGGAAGCCGCAAAAGAACAGGTAATTGCAAGCATCACAGGGGATGGCATGGACGCCATTTCCGCCGTTGCGGATAAATTCGTCGCACAGATTCAGGCCCAGGCGGACACGGAACAGGGCTGGAATATGGTACGCGATAAGTTCGTCCTGCCTTTGCTGATCAACAGCATCCTCTGGGCGATTAAGCTCGTATTAAGCAAGAGTACGACGGCCAGCACTCAGCCCGCCGCACAGCCGGAAGCAACAACGACTGACGGCCAGCAGTAGCAATTTCATAATAATGTATTATAAGGGCGTCGCGTTTTGCGACGTCCTTTTTTATTGCCATTTTTATTTTATACGTATAAAACTATTGACATTATACGTATGTATATGCTATAGCAGGAAAAGGCGAATGCGATTGTAAAGAAATATAGCAAAAAAAGACGGCCGATAATGAGGCCGTCTTTTTCATGCGGAAATGCACGATGCAAAATAATCCGGATAGAATTGTAACATTATGTTCGCATTAACTTTTGTATGGTGCACCATAAAATAGTGAAAGGGTCTGTCGCATAGCGGCAGACCCTTTTTTTTGAATTTATATACATACTGCTAGCTACTAACCCCTAGCCACTAACCCCTAACCACTTAAAAAGGGATTGTCGCATGTGCGACAATCCCTTTTCTATATCTTACACTAAACCTTGTTCAATCATGACGTCGGCGACTTTCATGAAGGCCGTGATGTTGGCACCGGCGACGTAGTTGTCGGGGACGCCGTATTTTGCGGCGTTGTCACGGGATTCTTCAAAGATATTGCGCATAATGTCTTTGAGGGTAGCGTCGACTTTTTCAAAGGGCCAGGACAGGCGTTCCGAGTTCTGGGCCATTTCCAGGGCCGATACGGCGACGCCGCCGGCATTTGCGGCTTTGGCCGGCGCAAAGAGGACGCCGTGTTCCTGGAAGTAAGCCATAGCGTCGAGGGTCGACGGCATGTTGGCGCCTTCGCCGATGGCTTTTACGCCGTTCTGGACGAGAGTTTTAGCCGATTCCAGGTCGATTTCGCCCTGTGTAGCGCAGGGGAGGGCGATGAAGGCCGGGATTTTCCACATATCGCGGCTGTTTTCGTGGTATTCTGCATCCGGGTGGGTTTCGATGTATTCTTTGATGCGGCCGCGGCGGACTTCTTTGATGTCCTTGACAGCTGCGACATCGATGCCATTGGCGTCATAGATATAGCCGTTGGAGTCGGAGCAGGTGACGACCTTGGCACCCAGGGCCTGGGCTTTTTCGATGGCATAGATGGCGACGTTGCCCGAACCGGAAACGATGACCGTCTTGCCTTTGATGTCGATGTTCTTGTTGTCCAGCATATCTTTGACGAAATAGAGGAGACCATAGCCGGTAGCTTCTGTACGGGCGAAGCTTCCGCCGTAATCAATGCCTTTGCCTGTGAGTACGCCGGCATCGAAGGCGTCCTGGATGCGTTTGTACTGGCCATAGAGGAAGCCGATTTCACGGGCGCCGACGCCGATGTCGCCAGCCGGTACGTCGATGTTGGGGCCGATGTGGCGGCACAGTTCGGTCATGAAGCTCTGGCAGAAATGCATGACTTCCCGGTCCGATTTGCCTTTCGGGTCGAAGTCCGAGCCGCCTTTGCCGCCGCCGATGGGAAGGCCGGTCAGGGCGTTCTTGAAGATCTGTTCAAAAGCCAGGAACTTCAAGATGCTCAGGTTGACGCTCTTGTGGAAGCGCAGGCCGCCTTTGTAAGGGCCGATGGCGCTGTTGGCCTGGACGCGGTAGCCGCGGTTGACGTGGAAGACGCCGTTGTCATCTTCCCAGGGGACGCGGAAAATGATGACGCGTTCCGGTTCGATGATGCGTTCCAGGATGTGGTGCTGTTTATATTTCGGTTCCTTTTCCAGCATGGGCACGAGGGACGTCAGTACTTCGCGGGCTGCGTTCTGGAATTCCGTCTGTTCAGGGTCACGGCGCTGGATGATGGCCAGCACGTCTTCTACATACTGCTGCATTTCTGTCATAATGGATTCTCCTTTGAATGAATATTTTATTGTAATGAGGTAGTCGATAGATGCGTCGTAATGACTTTTTTGCATCCGTTGGAGCTATTATAGAAAAGATTTTAGAAAATGTAAACAAAAACTTAAAAATTTAGTAATAGATATTTCAAAACGATAAAATTCAAAAATCGAATAATTGATTTGTCATGACTGGCAGGGGCCGGAGAAGCGTAGTATAATAGGGAAGATGTTTAAGGAAAGGAAGTGCATGTATGGAAACATGGCTTGATCTGCATATGCATACGAAATATAGTATGGATGGCCAATTCGAGCCGGCCGACTTGATGCGCCAATGCGCCGATGCCGGCGTGACGACTGTCGCCGTGACCGACCACGATTCAGCCCGGGCTATCCCGGAAGCGCGGCAGGAAGCGGCCCGGCTGGGCTTGAACCTGGTGCCGGGCATCGAAATCAGCTGCCAGCATAAAGGGAAGAATTTCCACCTTCTCGGCTATGGCATCCATGTCGATGACCCTGTTTTTGCGGCCATTGAAAAGGATGTATACGGCCAGCGCCGGGCGATTTCAGAAAAGGTCCTCGACGCCGTCGAAGCCCTGGGCATCGTCCTCGACCGGCCGGCTATCTGGAAGCTCTGCAGCGGCGATGCCGTTGCGTCCGTCCATATCGCCCGCGTCGCCCTGGCGGACCCGCGCAATGCGGATTGTCCCGTCCTGGCACCGTACCGGCCGGGTGGGGCGCGGAGCGATGCGCCATACGTCAACTTTGGCTGGGATGTCTGCGGCCAGGGAGGCCCGGCTTTCGTGCCCATGACCTTCATGGATTTTGCCAAAGCCGTCGCCATCATCCACGACCACGGTGGTGTCGCCGTGCTGGCCCATCCCGGTGCCAATATGAAGCAGAACCGGCCGCTGACGGAAGAGCTCATCGCTACGGGCCTCGATGGCATCGAAGCCTATTGCAGCTATCACGACGAAGGGACGAGTGCTTTTTACCGCCGCATTGCCGATGACTATGGCCTGATGGCGACCTTGGGCAGCGATTACCACGGCCGGGCCAAGCCGCACATCCGGCTCGGGACGTACGGCCATCCGGAACCGCAGGCCCTGTGGGACCGGCTCTGCCAGAAAATTAAACAACAACATGGGGAAGTGTATGTATCGTGAAAACGAAAAAAATGATATCTGCCCTGGCCTTGACCCTTTGTCTGGCCCTGGGCATGACGACAGGTTCTTTGGCGAGTGCTGCCGACAATGAAGGCGCAGCCTATACGACGGGCGTCGCCAGTGTCGACCAGCACATGGATGCCGTAGCCAGGGCCAAGGCCAAAGCTGCTAAGGCTGCCAAGAAGGCAGGGAAGGTGAAAAAGGACCAGGCCGGCAAGACGGCGTCTGTATCGTCCCAGCCAGCCGCTGCAGCCAGCACAGCCGCCAAGCCCGCAGCCATCGGCAATGTCCCGCGGTCGGCGAAACCCGCCGGAGCCCGCGGCGTCATGCGTAACTATAATCCCGTGACCGATGCGGCACCGGCCGAACCGATGGCCATCAAGGAAACGAATTTCCAGTTCCGCGAAACGCTGCTCCTGCGGCCGAAGACGGACATGGTCGTCATCCATCACGTCGGCATCCCCGATGGCGATACGTCGGCAGCGGCTATCCATCGCGCCCATCTGGCCAACGGCTGGGCCGGTATCGGTTACCATTACGTCATCCGCAAAGACGGGACCATTGAACGGGGCCGCCCGCTGGCTACGGTCGGTGCTCATGCCGAAGGGCAGAACTACCATACTGTCGGCATCAATGTGACGGGCAATTTTGAAAAGGAAATCCCCACGCCGGCCCAGATCCACTCCCTGGAAGGACTGGTCGCCTGGATCTGCAAGATCTACAGTATCGTGCCGGGTCCGTCTACCATCGTAGGCCATCGCGACGTCAACAGCACGGACTGCCCGGGACGCAACCTCTACAGCCTGCTGCCGCAGATCCGCAAGGATGTTGCCCGGAAGCTGAACGGCATGGATTCGTCCTATGAAGATAAGCTGAAAAAGACGAATTTCCTCAAGATGAGCCGCAAAGAACGGGAAGCCATCATCATGCAGGGCGCGTCGGTCTTCTAATCGCTACTGGCAGGGGCCAGTGAACTATGATATAATTAAATAGTTGCAGTTGAATCACGATAAGGGCTGCGCATGGATCGCCTTGTTTTCCAGGGCTTCATGCGACAGCCCCAATTTGTCATGAGGTAAAAACGATATGAAGCAATTCTTTCAATGGATGAATCAAGATGAAAATATCCGCTCTGCCGTGGCTGCTTTTTCCCAGCCCGGCTGTCATAGTATCTACGGCCTCAGCGGTTCCGTCAAGAGTGCCCTCGTCGCCAAGGCCCTGACGGAAAAGCCGGGGCAGGCCGTCCTCGTCGTCCCGTCGCGGGAACAGGCTGCGGCCTGGATGGCGGACCTGGCTTTTTTGGTACCGGACCTGCCAGTCCTGGATTTCCCTGTCGTCGACAAGGCCGTCTTTACGACGACGGCCAAGAGCCTGGACCGGACGGCCCGGCAGATGGAAGCCTTGGGCCGCCTGCGCCAGGGTGACCGGCTCCTGATCCTGGCGGCACCGGAAGAAGCGGCCCAGTACGTCATGGCGCCGCAGCGCATCGATGCCGCCGCTATCGACGTGGCCATCCATCAGGACTACGACCGCGACGAGTTGTTGCAGCACCTCGTCGACGCCGGCTATGAACGGGTCGACATGGTCGAACGGCGCGGTCATTTTTCCGTCCGCGGCGACATCGTCGATATCTATGCCGTCAACGAACCGCAGCCCCTGCGCCTGGAATTCTTCGGCGACGAACTGGACAGCCTGCGCACGTTCGATACAGACAGCCAGAAATCCCAGGACCAGCGGGAAAAGGCCCGCATCCTGCCCATTTCCATGACTGTCCAGGATGACGAGAAATATACGCTCCTGGACTATGCCGGACAGGGCGTCATCATCTGGGATGAACCGAACCGCATCCGCGAAGGCCTGAAGAAGGTCCTCAAGGAGTCCGACGACTATAAGGGCCGCCTGGCGTCCTGGAAAAATCTGGTCACAGCCCAGCGCCCGGGGCCGCAGCTCATCTTGTCGCTCATGGCCCAGTCCGTGCCGGATATGATGATAGACACGTCGGCCAGTTTTGCCGCCAAGATGATGGCCAGTTTCCAGAAGCAGTTCAACCTCCTGGAAGAAGAAGTGGACCATTGGCGGGACCTGGGGAATACGATCCTCTTCGTCATCAACAGCCGCGATCGGCGGGCTTCGCTCCAGGCCTGGATGAAGCAGCATGAGCTGCCCTTCCGGGACTACGATGATGACCAGAGTACGCCAGGCGGCGTCTACGTCGTCGAAGGGGAGATCCACGACGGCTTCGAGCTGCCTTATGCCAAAATCGTCGTCGTCGCCGAACGGGATGTCTTCGGCACCCAGAAGCGGCGCCTGCGCCATCATGCCGCCAAAGGCCAGGAAATCAACGTCTTTACCGACCTCAAGCCCGGCGATTACGTCGTCCACGAAGTCCACGGCATCGGCCGCTACATCGGCATCAAGACCATTGAAATGGATGGTGTCCACAAGGATTATCTGGAAATCCACTATGCCGGCAAGGATATCCTTTACGTGCCAACGGACCAGTTGTCCCTGTTGCAGCGCTACATCGGCAACGAAGGGGATACGCCGAAATTACAGAAAATGGGCGGTTCCGACTGGCAGAAGACGCGGGCCAAGGCCCAGAAGTCCATTACCGACCTGGCAGAGAAACTCGTCGCCCTCTATGCCAAGCGGGAAGTCGTCCAGGGCTATGCCTTTCCGCCGGATACGCCGTTCCAGAAGGAGTTTGAAGAAGCCTTTCCTTATGAAGAAACGGAAGATCAGTTGAAAGCCGTCCGCGATATCAAGGCCAGCATGGAAAAGCCGACGCCCATGGACTGCCTGGTCTGCGGCGACGTCGGTTTCGGCAAGACCGAAGTGGCCATGCGGGCCATCTTCAAAGCCGTCACAGCCGGCAAGCAGGTCGCCGTCCTGGTGCCGACGACGGTCTTGTCGCAGCAGCATTTCCAGACCTTTATGGAACGCTTCGGCCCCTTCGGCGTCCACGTCGACGTCCTCAACCGCTTCCGCTCGTATAAAGAAAAGAAAGATATCCTGGCCCGGACCCTGACCGGCGATATCGACGTCCTCATCGGGACCCACAGCCTGCTCAACAAGAAGGTCAAGTTCAAGGACCTGGGCCTCCTGGTCGTCGATGAAGAACAGCGCTTCGGCGTGGCCCAGAAGGAAAAATGGAAGGCCTGGGCGGCCAATATCGACGTCCTGTCCCTGAGCGCCACGCCGATTCCGCGGACGCTGCACATGTCCCTGGTCAACCTGCGGGAAATGTGCGTCATCGAAACGCCGCCGACAGATCGTTTCCCGGTCCAGACCTATGTGACCGAATACGACGCCCGCATCGTCAGCGATGCCATTATGCGCGAAAAACGGCGGGGCGGCCAGGTCTTCTTCGTCTACAACCGCGTTGCGACCATCGAAAAGATGAAAGACGAACTCCAGGCCCTCTTGCCGGATGTGACCATCGGCATCGCCCACGGCCAGATGGCCGGGAGCCTGCTGGAATCGGTCATGTTCGATTTCTATGAAGGCAAATACGACGTCCTCCTCTGTTCGAGCCTGGTCGAAAACGGCCTGGACGTAGCCAATGCCAATACCATCATCATTTACGACGCCGACCACTTCGGCCTGTCCCAGCTCTATCAGATGCGCGGCCGCGTCGGTCGGAGCCATCGCATGGCCTATGCCTATTTCCTCTACCGCCGCGACAAGGTCCTGTCGGAAGTCGCCGAAAAACGCTTGCAGGCCATCAAGGAATTCACCGAACTTGGCTCGGGCTTCAAGATTGCCATGCGTGACCTGGAAATCCGCGGCGCCGGCAACCTCCTGGGCCGGGAACAGCACGGCAATATCGCCAGCGTCGGCTTTGCCATGTACTGCCATATGCTGGAAGATGCCATTGCCAAGGCTCAGAACGGCAAGGAAGCAGCGCCGCCGCCACCGGAAACGGTCATGGAAATCCACGTCGACGCCTTCATCGACGACGACTATATCCAGAACGGCGGCCAGAAAATCGAAATGTACCAGCGCCTGGCCGTCTTATCGTCGAAAGAAGAACTGGCCGACCTGCGCCGGGAACTGGCCGACCGCTACGGCAAGCCCAGCCAGCCCGTAGAGAAATTGCTGCAGGTCACGGAAACGCGCCTCGACGCCAAGGCCCAAGGATTGATCCTCATCGCCCAAAAGAAAGACGTCCTGGAATTGAAGTGGCAGCGCGTCACCGATATGCCCGACCTTTCCAAACTGGAACCGTCCCTGCGCCGCCGTTTCCGCCTTGTGCCCAACATGCCCGTCATGGTCCGCGTCTCCCTGGCTGGGATTTCCGACGTCCTGGCCTTCATCCAGACGCTGCTGGCGGCCTTTTCATCATTGAGAAAGGGGAATTCCCTTGAGTAAGAACTCCTTTTTACGGGGCGCCATGGTCCTCACCGTGGCCGGTATCGTCGTCAAGATCCTGGGCGGGCTGAACCGTATCTTCTTGTCGCGCCTCTTAGGGGGCGAAGGCATCGGCCTGTACCAGATGGCTTATCCCGTCTATATCCTGCTCCTGAGCATTATCGGCGCCGGGATTCCCATTGCCGTGTCCATCATGATCGCTGAGGAAGCGGCCAAAGGCCATTACAGCGGCGTCCGCCGTATCTTTCATGTGACCCTGGTCTTCATGACCGTCGTCGCCGTCGTCTGCGGCCTGGCCCTGCCTTTTGGCGCCCATGGTTTGATCGAAATGGGCATCGTCCGCGATAGCCGGGCCTTTCCGGCCCTGGCCGTCCTGGCGCCGGCCCTGAGCCTGTCGGTCATCGCCTGCTGTTTCCGCGGCTATTTCCAGGGCCTGCAGCTCATGACGCCGACGGCGCTGTCCCAGATGGCAGACCAGTTCGTCCGGGTCTGCACCATGCTCGTCCTGGCCTGGATTCTCTTGCCGAAGGGTCTGGAATGGGCCGCTGCCGGTGCCGCCTTCGGCGCCGTCCC
>ERZ791858.207-NODE-207-length-67203-cov-6.711801_pt1 | contig 67203 bp, 103 predicted proteins | sample MGYA00510284_ERZ791858 | MGnify/ENA primary metagenome ERZ791858 (study PRJEB30046, sample SAMN00792077) | human gut metagenome | study: EMG produced TPA metagenomics assembly of the A metagenome-wide association study of gut microbiota in type 2... | reverse complement strand
GGTAAAACTTTTCTCTTGATTTATGAGAAAGAGGAACATTTACTGAATATCCCTATTTAGTTGAAAATGAAGTTTCGACTAGATGATGTACTGTGAGCTGATTGACTCGTTGTTCATAACTCGTTTGATTGTCTCAGCAAACATATCGGCGATACTTAACTGTTTTACTTTCGCACACTTCTTGGCGTAAGGAATACTGTCGGTAAATACCATTTCTGTCAGACCGGATTCCTGTACACGGAATGAAGCGGGATCGGACATTACGCAGTGGCTGGCGATAGCACGTACAGACTTTGCACCGGCTTCCAGCATAATGTTGGCAGCTTTGGTGATTGTTCCGGCTGTGTCTACGATATCGTCGATCAATACTACATTTTTATCTTTCACATCACCGATGATCTGCATGGAAGCAACTTCATTGGCTTTCTCACGCGACTTGTTGCAAAGTACCAACGGTACACCGAGATATTTGGAGAAAGTGCTGGCACGTTTTGAACCTCCTACGTCCGGGGTAGCAATCACCAGATCCTCCAATTTCAATGACTGGATGTAGGGGAGGAATACGGCTGACGCATACAAGTGGTCTACCGGAATATCGAAGAATCCCTGAATCTGGTCTGCGTGCAGGTCCATAGTAATCAGTCGGTCGATACCTGCAACGGAAAGCAGGTCGGCTACTAGTTTAGCTCCGATAGATACACGAGGTTTGTCTTTTCTATCCTGACGAGCCCATCCGAAATAGGGAATTACAGCTACAATGCTCTTTGCTGATGCACGTTTTGCCGCGTCAACCATCAGGAGAAGTTCCATTAAGTTGTCTGAGTTTGGGAATGTGGATTGAACCAAGAATACATGGGCGCCACGAATTGATTCCTCATATGAAACAGCAAATTCGCCATCGGCAAAATGGGTAATGTTCATATTTCCCAGAGGGCAATTCAGGCTTGCGCAGATTTTTTCTGCAAGATATCTCGAGTTTGTTCCCGAGAATACCATAAAGGGTGCTTTTTCGCTCATTTTGTAATAGATGTTTTACCTATTTGTTAATTTGCCTGCAAAGGTAGGAATTTCTCTTATTATTTAGAAGGACTTATTGTATAAAAAATCATTTTCTCTCCAACTTATCGGAAATATTTGTAGATTTGCGTAATTAATGGATAGTTGACGATGGATAATGAAAAGGATTTCTTTAAATAATAATGTCCGAAGAATAGGTAATGAGGCACAGCATAGCTCATTATCGATTATTTATTATCCGTTATTTATTCTGATAATTCTTTCTTTGTTCTTCTCGTGCACTGATATGGTGCCGACTAAAGAGGTGCGTTTGATTGATTCGCTTAATGGAACAGCGTATGCTTATCGTTACCGAAACCTGGATTCTTCTTATAAATATGCCGAACAGGCTTATAGTAAGGTGAACTTTTATAAGTCGGGGAAAGCGGAAGCTTTAAATAATCTGGGATTCTGGGCTTTTATGAATATGGATTTTGACCGTGCCGAAGCGTCTCATAAAGAGGTCTATAAACTGACTAAAAACGAGCTTGAGCTTTTGATTGCCGATATCGGACTGATGAAAATCTGTCAGAGGACGGCAATGAACAAAGAATTTTATGATTACAGGAACAGTGCGTTGAGACGTATGAAACGTATTCGTGAGGAAAGTGATTTGTTTGCCGACAGGCACGAAAAGCTTCGGTTGGATTATGCTTTTACGGAGTTCTTTATTGTTTCCGCCATTTATTACTATTACCTTCAGCAACGACAGGAAGCGATTGCGTCGCTCAGTCATATTCCGGAAGAGGATGCATTGGCGGATACTAATCAATTGCTTTACTATCATTATCTTAAGGGGGCCGCTTCTTTGGTTGAAGCAAAGACACCGGAAGAGAGAAAACTACGTGAGTTTGATCATTTATATTATACTTGGCGGACGGCTGTTCAGAGCAATCATCCTTATTTCGAAGGAAATGGTTTGCAAGGTCTTGCCAATTTGATGGCTTCTTCCGATAGTTTCGAGTTTTTCCAGACAAGGAGAGGACATATGCTGGAGCAGTTTGCTCTGCCGGTAGATTCTCTTTTACCTTTACGCATGGCACAACTCGCGCTTGAAAGGTTCCGCCAATATAATGACTTGTATCAGATTGCCGGAGCGTATGTTTCTATCGGAAAATATCTGAATGCGCACGGACGATATTCGGAAGCGCTGGATACACTTACGAAAGCGTTGGATTGTGTGAATCGCCATCATATACTTTATTATCATCATGAAGCGGATACACTGGATAAACTGCATACGTTTGCAGAAGGCGATACTACCTATACGGGAGTGCCCTGGATTGCGCAGGAAAATGTGAAGACCGTTCCTGAATGGATTTCAAGGATTCGGGAACAATTGAGTGTATCGTATGCAGGGCTCGGAATGAAATATGCTTCTGATTATAATCGGAATATTTATCTGGATATTTTGAATTTTACCCGCCAGGACAAGGAACTGGAAAGTCGTTATGTGTCATTGGAAGCCGGTTCGCGCCAGATGACGCTTGTACTTTCTCTGGTGATTGCCGGATTGGTATTGGTGGTGATTTTCTGGTGGTTCTTTAATAAGCGTTCTAAAATAAGAAACCGGTTGGATGTGGAACGTTTGCAGCAGATTTTAGGACTCTGCCGGGATATTACTTCATCCATCCCAATGAATGTCCCTTTGATTCAGCAGGGGATAGATCAGTTGTTTGGAAAGGGACGTATGAAATTGGAAATATCGGAGGAAGGTAAGGCGACGTTGTGCTCTGGATATCGGCTGAGCCGCGACGAGAAAGCTTTGGTCCACGTGTTGGAGCCTTATATTATTTGGGCGGCTGACAATGAGCAGATGGTGGAAGCATTGAGTGACGAGCGGATGCAATTGGAAAAACAGCGGTATATCTATGAGCAGCATATTGCCGGAAATAAACGCCAGAACTTGATAAAAAAAGCCTGTATGGCTATCGTAAATGGTATCAATCCGTATATTGACCGTATTCTGAATGAAGTACATAAGTTGACGGAACGGGGATATATCGATGATGAAAAGATCAAGAAAGAGAAGTACCAGTATATCGACGAATTGGTTACTACGATCAATGAATATAATGATATTCTGGCTCTTTGGATTAAAATGAGGCAAGGAACACTCAGCTTGAATATTGAGACATTCAGCCTCAATGAGTTATTTGAACTGGTAGGGAAAGGACGGCGTGCCTTTGAGATGAAAAAACAGACATTGGAGATTGAACCGACCGCTGTCACGGTGAAGGCCGACCGGGCATTGACTTTGTTTATGATTAATACGCTGGCGGAGAATGCGCGTAAATATACTCCGGAAGGTGGGAATATTAAGGTATACGCGCGTATGACGGATACTTATGTGGAGATTTCCGTTGAAGATAACGGACGAGGTATTTCAACGGAGGATGTGGAGCGTATCATTGGTGAGAAGGTGTATGATTCGCGCGTAATCGGGATGAAGAATGCGGAGGATCCGGAGGAACTGAAAGAAAACAAGGGGAGTGGCTTCGGATTAATGAACTGTAAGGGAATCATTGAGAAATATAAGAAGACGAATGATTTGTTCCGTGTGTGTGCTTTCAATGTGGAAAGTGAATTGGGTAAGGGGAGTCGTTTCTATTTTCGTTTGCCTTTAGGGATACGTAAGATAGTCGGTGTATTGCTTTGCCTGTTGCTTCCGGTAGGGATGGTGTCGTGTGTGCATGATTCTATTTCCCCCATGTTGCAGGAAGGAGATTCGATAGTTGTGGTTACGGATTCGGTATATGAGGATTTGCTGGATGCCGCGTCGGACTATGCAAATGCGGCATATTTTGCTAATGTGGATGAAGAATATGAACTAGCTTTGCAGTATATTGATTCGGCTATGATGTTATTGAACGAGCATTATGAGAAATATGCACGGGCGGAACATCCGCATCGTTATATGAAATTGGTCGGTGAGGGGATACCTGCCGAGATTAGTTGGTGGAATGAGTTGTTTGACTCGGATTATCATGTGATTCTGGACATAAGAAACGAAGCGGCAGTCGCTTTTCTGGCTTTGAAACAACTGGATGCGTACAGTTATAATAATTCGGCATTTACGGATTTGTATAAGTTGCAAGGAGAAGATCAGACGTTGGAGGCATATTGCAAGCAGTTGGAACGTTCGAATACGAACAAGACGGTGGGGATCATTTTATGTTTTGTCTTGTTGGTGGTTTTGTTGGTCGGGTACTATTTTCTGTATATGCGCAAGCGGCTGCAGAACCGACTGAATCTTGAACAGGTGCTCGAGATAAATCAAAAAGTGTTTGCAGCCTCTTTGGTCAGACCACAGGAGCAAGAGGATGCAGAAGCACTCCAACGAGAGGAGAGTACGCTAAAGGAAATCCCGCAACGCATAGTGGATGAAGCATTCGGGTCTGTAGATGAATTGCTTACGATTGACCGGATGGGTATTGCAGCGTATAATGAAACGACGCATAGGCTGGAATACGCTTCATGTCCCGGTCAGGAGATGCCGGAGATGGTACAGCAATGTTTTGATTCCGGTGAGTATCTTGAACGACGGCATTATCTGGCTATTCCATTGAAGGTGGAAGCGGGAGGGGAACACCAGTGTGTCGGTGTGCTTTATCTGGAACGCAGGGAAGGGTCGGAGCAGGAAACAGATCGTCTGTTGTTTGAATTGGTGGCACGCTATGTGGCGATTGTGATATTTAATGCGGTGGTGAAATTGGCTACGAAATATCGGGATATTGAGTCGGCGCATGAAGAGGCACGACGTGCTCTTTGGGAAGACAGTATGTTGCATGTACAAAATATGGTATTGGATAATTGCCTGTCTACGATTAAACATGAAACAATTTATTATCCGAATAAGATCAAACAAATTGTTGGTAGGCTCAATATGCAGAATATTTCAGAGAAGGAAGAACGTGAGGCTGTGGAGACAATGACCGAATTGATTGAATATTATAAAGGAATCTTTACGATTCTAAGTTCGTGCGCTTCCCGTCAGTTGGAAGAGGTTACTTTCCGGCGGGTGGTGATTCCTGTACAGGAACTTCTAGATACTGCCGGAAAATACTTCAGAAAGTCAATGAAGAATCGGACGGAGAGGATAGAACTGGAGATAGGAACGGTGGACGCAAAAGTGATAGGAGATCTGAATCAGTTGCGCTTCCTATTGGAAAACCTGATTGACGAAGCGTTGGCGGTTCACGAAGATGGTCTGTTGCGTTTGCAGGCACGGCAGGATGATGAATATATTCGCTTTCTTTTTACGGATACAAGACGCGAGAAGAGTATGGAGGAACTGAACCTGTTGTTTTATCCGAATCTGGCACGTATGACTGCCGGTGAAAAAGGGGAGTTGCGTGGTACGGAATATTTGGTATGTAAACAGATTGTACGCGATCATGATGAGTTTGCAGGACGCAGGGGATGTCGTATTAATGCCGAACCTGCTGCAGATGGAGGATTTACGGTTTATTTTACTGTACCGCGTAGATAAAATAAGGAAAACACATAAAAGTTTTTAGATAAGGAAATGGAAGAACAGAAATTTAAAGTAATTATTGTCGAGGATGTAAAATTGGAGTTGAAGGGCACGGAGGAGATATTCCGTCACGAAATACCGAATGCGGAAGTGATCGGTACCGCCATGACAGAGAATGAATTCTGGCCCTTGATGGAAGCCCAACTTCCTGATTTGGTTTTGCTGGATCTGGGTCTGGGGGGCTCTACCACTATCGGAGTAGATATTTGTCGGAATATATTCAAACGTTATAAGGGGGTTCGTGTGCTGATCTTCACCGGTGAGATCTTGAATGAAAAATTATGGGTGGATGTGCTGAATGCCGGTGCCGACGGAATTATTCTCAAGACAGGAGAGCTGCTTACTAAAACGGATGTACAGGCTGTAATGGATGGAAAGAAGCTAGTGTTCAATTATCCGATTCTAGAAAAGATTGTAGACCGTTTTAAGAAGTCTGTCGCTAATGATGCAAAACGTCAGGAGGCGGTTATCAGTTATGATATTGATGAATATGACGAGCGTTTTCTCCGTCATTTGGCATTAGGATATACGAAGGAGATGATTGCAAATCTGAAAGGTATGCCCTTCGGCGTGAAATCATTGGAAAAACGGCAGAATGACCTTATCGGACGTCTTTTCCCGAATGGAGAGCGGGTGGGGGTGAATGCTACCCGGTTGGCTGTGCGTGCATTGGAATTGCGCATTATTGATCTGGATAATCTGGAGCCTGATGATGAATAACTAAGGAAAGCTGACGAAGAATAAATCCTGAAAAGCGATGAAGACAAAATGGCGTATGCCCCATCCTGCTACGATGTTTATGCTGTTGACGATGGCAGTGGTTTTTCTTTCATGGATATGCGATATCTATGGGTTAAAGGTGACATTGCCGCAAACCGGTGAAGACATTCGTGTGCAAAGTCTGTTGAGTCCGGAAGGTATTCGCTGGTGGTTGCGCAACGCAATTAAGAATTTTACAGGATTTGCTCCTTTGGGGATGGTAATCATCGCGATGTTCGGACTTGGGGTTGCCCAACATTCCGGGTTTATTAATGCGTGTATCCGTTTGGGGGTGGGGAACAGGAAAGAGAAAAAGAGAATTATTCTTTGGGTAATTGTTCTAGGGTTATTATCGAATGCCATTGGTGACGGTGGGTATATAATTTTGTTGCCTATTGCTGCTATGTTGTTCCAATGGGTAGGTCTCCATCCGATTGCCGGAATTGTAACGGCTTATGTTTCCGTTGCGTGTGGATATAGTGCCAATATTGTATTAAGTACGATGGACCCGTTATTAGCTCATACCACACAAGAGGCTGCTTTAGCGCAGACTGGATATCAAGGGAACACCGAACCTCTTTGCAATTATTTCTTTATGAGTGCTTCTACGGTGGTTATTACTGCTATTGTTTATTGGGTGACTGAGAAATGGCTTATTCCTAAGTTAGGGAATTATGAAGGGGGGATAAAGGTAGAAGCTTACCGGCCTCTGTCCCGCAAAGAGCGGCGTGCTATTATGATCTCTATTGTTGTGGCAGCTATTTATGTGGCTCTTATTTTATGGCTTACTTTTTCTTCTTACGGGATTCTACGTGGGGTAAACGGTGGTTTAATGCATTCACCTTTTATTGCAGGTATTTTGTTTCTTCTTTCATTGGGAGCCGGTATCACAGGAATGGCGTACGGCTTCAGCTCCGGTCGTTATCGTACGGATAATGACGTCATAGAAGGGTTGACGCAACCCATGAAACTTCTTGGTGTTTATTTTGTAATTGCTTTTTTTGCAGCACAGATGTTTGCATGTTTCGAGTATTCACATCTGGATAAGTGCCTTGCCATCATGGGAGCGGAACTGCTTTCTTCTTTTGAACCTGCTCCATTGGCTGCTTTGGTATTGTTTATCCTGTTTACAGCAACTGTCAATCTTATTATGGTATCTGCTACCTCTAAATGGGCTTTTATGTCTTTCATATTTATTCCGATGTTTGCGCAAATGGGGATTACTCCGGACATTGTACAATGTGCTTTTCGCATAGGGGATAGCTCGACCAATGCAATCACTCCTTTCTTGTTTTATATGCCTTTGGTATTGACTTATATGCGGCAATATGACAAGCGAATTACGTATGGAGTTTTGCTTAAATATACTTGGAGATATTCACTGGCTATCTTGTTTGCCTGGACATTATTGTTTGTTGTCTGGTATTTGTTGGAGATACCGGTCGGACTGTAAAATGTTTAATATCAGTCATTTAAAAGAAAAATCCGATAACGTTTAACTGTTATCGGATGTTAAAAGTGATTCCGTTGCGATTCGAACGCAAGACCCACGCCTTAGAAGGGCTTATCTGTTTTAGCTGATATTATGTTGAAAATGAATGTTTTATGATATGTGAAGACCTTACTATTGGACAAGATTTATCATATTAAATTGTTGCTTTATTTAAACATTCCACCTCGACCAGTTAGTATCCAGTCTGCTGAGATTCCGTAATCAAGCACTAGGTATGTTATCCATTCCGGTTTTAAAACGCTTGCTTCCGGCTGATTCCTGACTGTGTTTATATTCCAATAATTTATATTGTGAGCTTTTGTAAATGTAAGAAGCCCACGCATTCGTTTCTGTGCTTTAAGCATATCTATTGCCTCAAAGAAACGTCCTGTTATTGCTATTCCTTCTTTTGATATGTTCATGACTAATGATGTTTTATGCAAAGGTAAATAAAATAGTAAATAAAGCAAGAAATAAAAGAATTTATTTGAAAAACAAATATTGATTTTTGATATGAAAATGAAGGAGGGGTAAATAACGGAAAACTCTAGGAGTGGAATAGTTTGCTAGAAGGAGGAATTAAAGGTGAATCAGCACATTTTGGATAATATGTCCTAAATCAAATCATAAATTTGATTGATAGTTTGTTTATTTGTTTGTTTTTCGTTTTCTTTGTATGATTAATAATTTGTAATATGGGAAATTGGAGCGAGCAACAGGAAATAAAGAGGGAAGGCAAGGAGAAAGATAAGACCAGGAGGGAAAAGCTTGCTAACTATTTTTTTGACTTGTCTAAACTTGTATTTGCTGCTCTTGTGTTAGGTGGTATAACTCCTTTGTTTACCAATGTTTCAGATGGGATAAATTGGACAACAATTGTTTTGGGAATTTTTTCTACTTACATGTTTGCCAATTTTGCAAATAGAATTTTAAAATGAAAGTAATATGAATGCATTAACAATGATTTTCTTGGTGACCAGCGTCATAGGTGCTGCATTGGTTATTTGGTCGCACACGAAAAGTGGCAAGAAATGGCTTGAAAGTTTATAGAATGGCATAGATATGAATGCAGGTATATTTGCTTTTGGAATATTAACGGCAATTGCCATTGCTTTTTGGATTTATACCGAAACTCCTTCAGGGAAGAAATGGATCAAGAATCTGTAATGTGATGGGTAATTGGAGCGAAAGACAGGAAATAAAAAAGGAAGTCAAGGAAAAGGAGAAGATAAGCCGAGAAACACTCGGAAAGTTCTTCTATGATTTGGCAAAACTTGTATTTACAGCAATGGCTTTAGTTGGTGGGGTTTCGTTAATCGTTGATGAGCCACAAATAAAGCAAATGCTGCTACTTGGTACAGGTATGTGTTTAACATATTTATTTGCTTATATTGGATATAATATTTTAAAAAGGTAGAATATGGATTTTATGATAATGCTTTTTTCCAGTTGCTTGGTGATAGCGGTTGGAATCGCAATTTGGCTTAATACCAAATCAGGAAAAAAATGGCTCAATAACTTATAGCTCCTTATAGTAGAAGTTATACGCTTTTGTTTGTACTATAGAAAGCCCCGAGTCGAAATAGATCGGGGCTTATTGTGTAGAGATGGCTTATTTGCTATTCCTTTTCCTTTTAATAGGGCGTTGCTTCAAGATGCATGTCCTTCTATTTTCCTAAGGTGTTCATTGATCTCTCTCGTGTAATATTTGATTTCCTTAGAACTTTCCTCAAGCTTGTCCTTCATTGAATGGATGTCGTTTGTCATTCTCCACAATTTAAAGAAAAGAATAATTTGCAAGATGCCGAATATCAGCATCACAATGTAGATAATGTTAATGATCATGTCTTTTGTTTTTTAATAAGTATTGTTCTCTTTGTTTTTTTGCTATATTGAAAGCATCTTTTACTTCATTTGAATAATTTCGGATGTCTTCCACTGATTGTATTTGAATCCATTTGTACCCACATCTGTTTTCTGTAGTAAAGCATATTCGTTTGCTATATGGCTTTAATGAAATACGGCACACCCACCAATATTCGTGTTTTGTCCAAATAAGCAGATAGCCTTTAAAGTTTGTGTATGATATTTCACCTTGTTCCCCGATAAGCTCTCTGACGACATTATACGCATCACGTTTTTCTTGTGTTATGGCGTCATTTGTCTCTTTGTCTATTGGGACAGTAGCTGCTATATCGGTTTGCTTGGATGCGATATTCATCCTGTCTGAAATTATGTCATCTATGATAGAAATGATTGATCTCTTTATAATTGGTCTATACTGTTCTATCAACTTTGGGGTTGATTTCCCGTCATTCAGATTGCGTACAAAGTATCTTACGAATTCATCACTCGGTTGTTTGAAAATCTGTTCCATCATATTCTTAACCTGTATGGTAACCTGCAACTCCTGTGCTGTATTTAGGATTTCAGATTCATTATAGTATGATTTATGGAACTTTCTTATCTGTTCAATAGCCGTATCAGACAAGTCCAACATATTCACTACCAAGAACGGCTTTTCATCCATGATATTAGCCTTGTCTAAGTCTGCATAAAAACGATACTCAATCCCATTTGTAAGTACTCCAAACCGAGCATTTGATGCCGCATAATATTTTGCCAACTGCGTATTGTGCAGGTTGAGATTCTGCTTGCAATGCTTACATTCTATAAGCAAGATTGTTTTGTCATCCTTTTTGATGGCATAGTCTATCTTGTCACCTCTCCTTGTTAGGTCGCAATCCATTTCTGGAACCACCTCGAAAGGGTTGAATATATCATATCCCAATGTTGCAATCATCGGCATGATGAATGCATTTTTTGTAGCTTCCTCTGTTTGGATAGCGTCTTTTTGTTTTTCAATTCTTTCTGCTATTTGCTGAATGTTATCTTTGAAATCCATAGTATAGTTGATTTAAGTTTTAGGTACTAAAGTCGTTTCATACAACCTAAAACATGATACACATATCTAATCATTTTTTTGGGTAATTCCTGTATTCCGTATTCCGGTGCTTTGTTTGTTGGTATGAGTGCGTAGTTGTTCGGAGTGGAAGCTGGTCCAATCCTTTTAATAGTCCTCATTCCGTTTGTTGTGACAATAGCATATACTTCTCCAAATGGAAGAAAAGAAAAGTCGTCTATTCTTTTTAATGCAATAATGTCCCCGTGAGCGATCTCCGGTTCCATAGAATGACCAGTAACATTGCACCAACAGGTAGCTTCATTATACAATTTGAAGTCGATTAGGTATTCAGGATTAATTGTCTGATCGTTTAAGACAATATCAAATCCACCTATGAAATCTACATTATAATAAGGAACTCCTGCTGTATAGCTTATAATAGGTTGCTGTGTTAGGTTAGCAAGAAGCATTTCCCCTTTTCCTGTTAGCAACCAATCCGAATTTAAATCCGGAAATCTTCTAAGGATGTCTGATAATCCTCTTTTCCCTAAAGAATCTTTCACTTTGCGTACATAACCATTGGAAAGCCCGCAAAGTCTCTCAAATTCAGCAACAGAAAGCCCTTTTGCTGATACAAATTCTAAAATTCTACTATTTACATTCATAGCTGTTTTGAGTTAATAAATGCAAATAACAGGAATTTCCTAAGAATTTCCTATTGCATTCTATTTAATATTTCTATATTTGCAATACAAAAATAAGAAAACAAATTAACAAACTACATTTATGGTAAATAAAAAAATAAAAATGATGCCTGTTATTAAAGCATTGGAGAAAGATAAACCGGTTGATTTTCCAATAGAAAAAATGCTTTCTGTAAAATCTATTTGTACGAGTATATCAACGGTTACTGGGATGGTATTTACAACATCAGTAAATAGAGAAGAAAAAATAATCACAGTAACTAGACTAAAGTAAGGTTTTGCAATAAGGAGTAGGAGAGACTTCAGAAAATACAGGCTACTGAATTGAATATTCTTAGAAGTATGATAATATAAAAAATAATTTTCTATGTTGAATGAAAACGTTCTAAAGATTGTGTTAAACAACAAGACGTTCGGACGTGATGAAGCGGCCGATATTGTTGGTGGGTTATCAAATCTCAAAAAATTGATAGAGAAAGGTAAAATCCGTGCTGAGAAAAGGACGCAAAAGCAGAATGGAAAGTGGTTTTGTAATGCTTATGATGTATTGAAGTACGCTTCTTTGAAATATTGATTATTTGAAATTCAAATAGTTATTCATAGTTAATACGCTGATTTTAATTGTTTTACAAATTGTAAATTACATATTTAAAAGTTACCTTTATATCAAATAAGAAACTAATAATCAACAAGTTATGAAACAAATATCAGTGATTTCAATTTGGATCTTATCATTTATTATGATGGTTTTATTTGCAGAAGAACCTAATGTGATATTCTGTCTGTCGTTCATAGTGTTCCTTTTCATGTCGCTTTGCGTAATTGGGTGTGACAAGGAATCTGAAAATAAAAAAAACTGTTAATGAGAAATACCATGAATAGGCAGCTAAGAATGACTCTTGAAGATTTGTATATTGAGTTAGATGCAATAAATAGAATGACTGAAAATCAAGCGATATCATTATATAACTGTGACTATAAGCAAGAAGTTGTAAACCTCATTCAAGAGGATATAGCTTTAGCAGAGAAGGAACTGTGTGACTATGAAGATAATGAATTCGAGACGGAGCGAGACAATTTGTGCCGATCTCTTGGAATTTCGAGATATTGTTAAACTTTAAAATATTAGAGCAATGGAAGAAAACAAATTAACAAAACAAGAAAATGATGCATTGGCAATATTTGGTAAAGGCAAGACTATTTATCAAGTTGCAGGCAATGACGTAGCATTATCATTTGATATTGTACGCAATTATTTAACAAAAGGCAACGGACAAGTATCGGATCAAGATATTGTTCAGTTTATCAGTATTTGCAAGTTTAATCAGCTTAATCCCTTTTTGAATGAAGCATTCCTTGTCAAGTTTGGACAACAACCTGCACAAATGATCGTCAGCAAGGAAGCATTTTTTAAGCGTGCTGATGCAAGTGAGCAATACGAGGGTTTCAAAGCTGGTATCATTCTAGTTAGAGATAATCAAATTGTAGAGGTAGAAGGATGCTTCTATAATGAAAAAAACGATGTATTGGTTGGAGGATGGTGTGAAGTATATCGATCCGATCGCAAGTTTCCGATTGTAGCAAAAGTAAATCTTTCCGAATACGACAAAAAACAATCTATATGGAATGAAAAGAAATCTACGATGATTTCCAAAATTGCCAAAGTGCAAGCATTACGTGAGGCTTTTCCTGCTCAATTGGGTGCAATGTATACACAGGAAGAACAAGAAGTTAAGTTTACTGAATATGAGGATGTCACAGACAAAGAAACTAAAGGTAACAAACTTGCCGAAATCGCAGCTAAGGCCGCAGGGGCTGAAGAACAACCAAGACCAGAACAATCTATAAATCGGTCCCAAGCTAAAGCAAATGATAAACCTGTTCAAAAAACATTATTGTAATGGAAATACAACATTCTATAGAATGGTTCCGCAAGCGGCTCGGTAATTTCACTGGGTCGCAAGTCGGACTGTTAATGAAAAAAGGAAGAACTGATTATTTCTCCGATACAGCCAAAACTTATATTTATCAAGTTGCATCAGAAAGAGATATGAATCTGGAAATTGTCAATGATGATGTCGAGTTTGAAAAATATCTGAATCAAGTCTGCGTTAATACCAGATCTATGCAATGGGGGACAGATCAGGAAGAAAATGCGAGAGATTTGTATGAGAGAATCACAGGTCGGCATATTGTTGAAACAGGGTCATGTAAGCACCCTGTTATAGAGTATTTCGCAAGTAGCCCTGATGGTTATTATTATGATGAAGAAACTGGTGAAAAAGGCTGTTTGGAAATCAAATGTCCGATTCAAAGTACTTTCATGAAATATAGAAGCGAAATATACGATAATGAATCACTGCTTTATACCAAACCTGAATATTTCTACCAATGTATGGCTCACATGATGTGTACTGGCGCGCAATGGACTGATTTTGTTGTTTACAATCCTTTCCAAAATACTCCTATTCACATTGTAAGGATATTACCTGATGAAACAGTATTTTCCGAAATGGAGAAACGCATCCGTGTTGCTAATGATGTTGTAAAAGAACTAATTGATGTAGATGATGAAAACGAATATTACAATGAAACCGGATATTATAATCAAACAACTTGATAACGGATGCTTTGATGTGCACGTTGAAGATAAAAGTACAGATCAATTATCATTTGATGAAATGCTTGGGATCGTCGCGCAATTGACGATCCCTAAAAACAAAAGATGCCTTCAATGGCTTAAAACTAAAGAGCAACACGAGGCTTTTAGAAACAGAAACTTAAAAATAGAGCAATGAATACACAGTTAGCAATCCAAGAAGGCGACCTTGAACTGGTCGTTAGTGAAAAGACGTTAGGTAGCCTCACTACCAATGCCAAACAAATCAGAGATATGGTAAAGGCGGCTTTGCCCATGTACGACATATCCAATTACAATGACGATAACATTGACCAAGCCAAGAAGGACAAGGCTGCGCTGAACAAAGCCGCAAAAGCCCTCAATGCCAAACGGCTTGAAATCGAAAAGGAATTTATGAAGCCCTTCGGAGAGTTCAAGGAAGTAGTGACTGAAACCGTGAAGCTGATTGGTGAGTGTTCTGCTAAGATTGATACCGTGGTCAAGCAGAATGAACAGCAATACAAGGACAAGAAGAAAGCCACCATCAAGACCTACTTCGATGGATTGAATGTGAACCTTGTGGACTTTAATAAGATTTTTAAGGCTGAATGGCTCAACAAGTCAGCCAGCATGAAATCCGTCTGCAACGAAATTGACACCATCTTTGCAAAGGTTGAAAGCGAACTTTCCACGCTGAAAGGATTTGGAGAGGATTTCGATGTACTCCGCACTTACTACATGGACACGCTGAATATCAATGGCACCATCCAGTACGCCAACCGGCTGAAAGAACAGCGTGAGCGAGCTAAGGCTGCGGAAGAAGCACGCATCAAGGCTGAGCTGGAAAGAAAGCAGGCAGAAGAAACCAGCAAGTCGGCAGAGCCGCAACCACAACAGCCGTCACGTCCGGTCAATCCGTTTGACAGGCTGAATCAGAGGGTTAACGAACAGCCTGCATTTGTTGAGCAACCAAAGCAGCCCGAATTACTGACACGTGCTTTCAAGGTAACAACCACCCGTGAGAACATCATTGCGCTGGGTGACTTTATGAATGAGAGAGGTATTGATTTTGATAAAATAGAACTTTAAATATTGAAACATTATGAACTATCAAGGAAAAATAAATTTGTTAAAATTCAAGAACTCCTGCATCATAACAGTAAAAGGTGCGACTGCTACAAAGAAAGGTGTTTTCATTCCCATTGAAGACAACAGCATCTTCATATCTGCTGATGATAATCTGAAAGCCAAAGGCGCATACATTGACTTTACCGCTTGGGAAAACCAAACACCCAGCAAGTATGGCGATTCGCATGGCATTCGCCAGTCGCTTGCTAAAGAAGTCCGTGAGCGTATGACAGAAGATGAATTGAAAGCCGTGCCGTATATCGGGAACATGAAACCATACGAACTGCAAAATGCTTCTTCGTCTGTCAATGCGCCCACCGCACAAGTGGATGAGAATTTGGATGATTTACCATTCTAATGTTATGGAACTATGCAAGACCGATATACAGAGCCTAATCCGCCTACTTGATAGTTGTGCCGGATTGATTGACAAGTATTGCCCCAAGCCTTGCGAACAAGACAAGGCGAGGCGATGCAGGAAAATGAGCAAGAAACTTAAAAACAAAATAGAAAATGAAAATCACAATCAATAAACCAACAGAATTTGAAGCAATCTACTTGAAGGTGGATGCAGGTGTACGTTATTTGGACGATGCGAAAGTAAACGGAGAGTATGACACCAATTGCGAAGATTTAGAGAACCCTGCTGCCGAACCTACTATTCCATGCGCTGAATATGTAGGGGAACAACACAGAGTTCTGCATGGCGAGAATTGGCGTTGGCGACCGCTAATAGAAATCGAAACAGGTAAGATAGTAAACTGGCAGCAAGGAATTACCGCCAATGTGCACTACAAAGTATGCGATGATTTTGCTTGTAAAATTCTCGATGAAAACAAAGAGGTTATCACTTCTTATGATGGATATGTGCCAAAGATAATGTACCCAGCTGACGATGGATTTGGTGACTACATCATTATGGATATTGACGAGAACGGATTTATTCAAGGTTGGAGAAAGGAATTGATTAGTGAAATTATAGAAAATTCGGAGGACTGAATATGAGCTATACAGAATTACATATCGGCAAAATCAAGAAAGTAGATTTGAACGGATTGACCGTTGAAGAATGGTGCAAAAGAGAGTGTGAAAAGCAAGATATACCTCTTAATCCTGAATGGCACAACACTTATAAGGAAGCACTTTTGGAAAATCAATACCCTATGAAGGTTGTTGATGTAAACGGAAATCTTTGGGAGATTATCGAGGATAATAGACAGGAAGGAGGGGAAGATATTTCAGTATTAACACCCAATTCAGATGGCACATACAGCTATGTGATGCAATTCTACAATGGTGGCACTTGTTTCTCCGAAATGCTTGAAGAAGAAATTAAAAGTATTAAGGAGGGATAAACCATGCAGGAGTATATTTCAGACTGGTACATTCCTATGGACTTCGGGAGTGACCTGCCGGACGAAGAGCCGGATGGAGAAGATAACTACAATTTTGATTGAATACTTTGTTAACCTGCCTACTCGGTCTGTGAAGATAGTGCAGACATAGTCGAGTAGCTCAATGGTAGAGCGACAGCAAGGAACGGCAGCGCATATAATTGCCACCACAATAGCGCGGAGTGGTAAGCCTAATCCCCTCGACAGTAGGTTAGCGGTTCGATTCCGCTCTCGACTACTAACTAAAATTATGTATAACTAAAAACAGAAAGAATTATGGCAATGCACACATGGTTTCTCGTAAAGATACGACACGAAAAGGTCATGGAGAACGGCATGAATAAGAAAGTAACCGAACCATACCTTGTTGACGCACTCAGCTTCACAGAAGCGGAAGCAAGAGCGATTGAAGAAGTCTCTCCGTTCATCAGCGGTGAGTTTACGATAGCTGACATCAAACGTGCCCACTACTCCGAGTTATTCACTTCCGAAGAAGTATCGGCTGACAAGTGGTATGACTGCAAGCTTGAATTTATCACCCTTGACGAAAAGTCCGGTGCTGAGAAGAAAACGAAAACAACTGTTCTTGTACAAGCTGCTGATTTGCGTGATGCGATGAAGAAGCTGGACGAGGGCATGAAAGGAACAATGGCTGATTACAATGCTGTTTGCATTAAGGAAACCGCTATCATGGATGTTTATCCATACGAAGCGAAAGAGGATGATAAACCTGAATTTCCATCAGAGCAACAGGATGCAAGTCCCTTGAATAAGGCAGCACGCAAATTCGTGGATAGCGTGCCTGAAGGAACAAAAGTTACAATATCTTCCTCAGTTTCACCGAATAGAATAGTAATAGATAAAACAAAAGAAGAAAATGACATACGAGGAGATGATTAAACTTGCGAGAAAAACAAAATCCCGCAAGAAGCCAACAGACGATGAGCATAAGATACAAGTCGCTTGTGTGAACTGGTTCCGTCTTCAGCACCCGAAGCTGAGAAATATCCTATTCGCAATCCCCAATGGAGGAAGACGTGACTCTGTTACCGGAGGAAAGTTGAAAGATGAAGGCGTGACAAGTGGCGTTGCCGACTTGATACTGCTGAAAAGCAATCGTTTCTATGGGGCTTTGTGCATAGAAATGAAAAGACCCGAAGGCTATCAGCGTCCATCACAAAAAGCATGGCAAAAGGATGCGGAAGCCAACGGAGCAAAATACGTGGTATGCAAATCGCTGGAAGAGTTTATGAAAGTAGTAACCGATTATTTGAATGACGTATGAAAACGAACCAAGTAATGATACGTCCGATGGGTGAGTTCAAAGTTGAGCAAAGAACTGTTGATGGCTTTTTCAATGCAACAGAGCTTCTAAAGCAATGGAACCTACAGAATGGGACGAAGAAGGAACTAAAACATTATTTTGAGAACCAATCTGCTAATGAACTGATAAACACTATTATCGAGAGGGAAAATCTTAATAGCCGAAAATCCGCCTATTTAAGCTCACGCGGTAAAAACGGTGGTACATGGATGCACCCCATCCTGTTTATAGATTTTGCCATGTGGATAAACCCGTCATTTAAGTATGATGTGATTAAGTTCGTTTACGATGAAATGATAAAGTTCCGCAACCTTGCCGGAGATGCCTATCCGTCCATGTGTCGGGCGGTTCGTTCAATCATGCCGGAGCCCATATTCCGTGAGAAAGTCAAAGACCTTGCCAAATCGCTTAACATTATTGTGTATGGGAAGCACGAAACTGAAATGCGCAATAAGATTGGCGATGAATCGAAGATACGCGAAATGTATGAACTTGAAAAGCAGATAGCCCAGTGGATTAATATTGGACTTGTCGGCAATTACAGGCAACTGAAAGCAGCTTTGAATAAGTTGTACTATCAGAAATATCCTAATGCTTTACCTATTTAATATTATGGAAATTAATTGTAAATACTGTCCAAAGAATGTGGGTGACGGATGCGATATGAATAACTGCCCTCTCCCGAATATCATCAAGGAGATAGAAGAAATGCAGTCGTTCCTTGAAATCACCACCAGCGACAACCCGAAGGAGCTTGTGGAACGCTTGACCGACATAAATATCTATCTTGCAAGAAGTGGCAAACTCCTTGCAGAAGCCAAAGCGTTCCAAGACGAGGTGACAGCCAATGTCTATGCAAGCCACATGGAGTTTATTTCGCGTGTGCCTGCCACCGTAGCCATTAAGTTTGTAGCTGCGCAAAGTGTTACCGCCAACCAGCTTGTAACTTGGCTCGATCGCATCAATCGGACGCTCGTTCATGCCGGGGATAATATCAGGACCCAAATTTCCTTTGCCAAGCAAGACATGGCTCTGCAAAGGAAGGGATACTGATAAATAATGTTTATATAACTGATATTCAGCTCTTTATATTAGTAAATTACATAATAAAAAGCTAACTTTACATAGCGATAAATAACTGAATATCAAATGGAAAAAGATGAGTATGGCAAGGAATAGGATGATAAAACCTAAGTTTTGGGACGATGCCAAAATAGGAAAAATCAGCAGGGATGCAAGGCTGGTCTATATTGGCATGTGGAACTTTTGTGATGATTTAGGTGTTGTCCGTGCCGATTCTGTTTGGCTTAAATCTAAGATATTCCCTTTTGACCAAATGCAAATTCAGCAATTCGACAAGATTTGTCAGGAGATTCTAAGAAATGGATTTATTAGTCTGTTTTCATATCGAGATGAAAAATTCTATTATCTGCCTAAATTTAGTCTTCACCAAACGATAAATAAGCCGAATTATGAAGATGTAAATGTTCCTAAAGGTGTATTATTCAATGGTTTAAGTAGAATCACGGAACAATCACGTATTAATCACGGAACAATCACGGAACAATCCATTCCTAAAATAGAAGAAGAAATAGAAGGAGAATATAATAATATTCCCCCCTATAATCCCCCGGAGGGGATTGGAGTGGATGAATTAATTCAGCGAGAAAACGAATTAAAAAACAAAGAAGCTGAATTGAACGCTAAAGAGCAAGAATTGCTAAAGAGAGAAGCAGCGCTAAAAGTTCAAACAGAAAGCAAGCTACCTGATATAAGCTTTGTTAGCGATGATTTCAAAGATGTGTTTTCTTTGTGGCTTGAATACAAGCGAGAAAAAAGAGAAAGCTACAAATCTAAAAAGTCGCTTGAAACTTGCTATAAGAAACTTTTGGAACTAAGTAATAACAATCCAGAAACTGCACGCTTGATAGTTGAGCAATCAATGGCAAGCAACTGGTCTGGAATATTTAAACTAAGAGATGGAAGTATTGGAGCAAAACCTTTCAGCCAAGCTGCAACAAATCCAGCAGGAAAAGTCGTTTGCAGCGAAGCTAAAGCAGGAGCAGATATACAATCTAGTGGAACGCCACAAAAAGACTATTCTGCAAGATTTTGAGTACGATTTGACCAATCCAAACGAGTTCTACGCTCATCGTGATTTTATCAAGCGACTTGGCAGCGACTATACAGGGCGTGAGTTCAGAGATTTTGAAGTTGATGAAAATAATGCCAAAGTATTGTCATTTTTGCTGTATTACTTCAACGGATGTCGTCTTGCTGAAAAGGTATTCCCTGACGAGGATTATAAGATTCACAAGAACCTGCTTCTAGTTGGAGATCCAGGTACAGGAAAGACGATATTAATGCAAATCTTTGCTGATTACTTACGGTTGACGCATAATCCCAACCAGTTTCAAAATCTGTCTGTCACCCAGATGATGAATTATTACAAGATGAACGGACATATCGACCTCTATTCGTACAACGAAGGACAGTCGAAGGGATTTAAACCCGAACCGTTCAACATTTGTCTGAATGATATTGGACTTGAGACCGAGAATCAGAAAAGCTACGGCACCAGTTTAAACAGCGTTATTGATGAATTTCTTTACGCCCGGTACGAGATTTACCAGCAATTCGGGAAGAAATATCACATCACCAGCAATCTTAATATTGACGATTTCAAAGATCGCTTCAAAGAAAGATTGATTGACCGGTTTAAGAGTTTTAATGTAATTCCATTGCTCGGGGAATCACGCAGGAAATAGTCAGTTATACTAAGTTAAAGCATGAAATTATAAGAGTAGATTATTTGTTTTTCAAATAAAAATAAAGTATATTTACAATATAAAAGATGAATAATTAATTATGTTAGTAGGAACAACAAATCTTAATACGATTCTCAACCTGACCTATGTGTTGACAGATGTCGTAGAAACCCTTCTCTATGATTTGAGAAGTGAAATGGGAAAACAAGGCTATGAACTGCGTTACGATGCAAAGCGTAATTTTAACACTGCAATAGCTGCGATCCGGAGACTAAAACAGGACGTTGACAAAACGCAGTTCTCTACACAGGAGAATTTCGGAAACGACTCCGATTGTCTTCTTGCTTTCATCCGACTGTTGGTGGATCGATGTGGCGATGATGACAAGAAAATGTTTGCGTTCTATAACTACATCAAAAGCCATCCTTCACAGCTAGGGCTTGAACTGTCTGATGAAAAAAGTACGTTCGCTCATATTTTCAAAAATAACGAGAAGCTGGATTAGTTATGAGAATACTCCTGAACATCCTCCTTCTCTTAGGAGTGAACATCTTATTTTACCTAGTAGTATACCGATTGGCGGACTACTTGATGGATAAAAATTAACTAATAACTACGGCAAACATGAGCAAATTAAAAGATAAAATAGTGAATCATGCAAAGACTGAATACAGTTCAAGTCCATATGAGTTTGACGATGAGCAGATACAGCTTATAATAGAACATGATTGTGAATGCGATCACTGTGGAAAGTCTATATTTGAACTTAATGATTTCCCCTGTGTATCAATCGAACGCAAAGAAGTTCTCTGCGAAGATTGCTATGATGAAGAATATAGAACAACGTGCCCTATCTGCGAAGAATCATGGGAGATAGACGAAATGACAGATTATTTTTTCATCTCAAAATCAAATTCCAAAGAGGTAGGAAAGCCATCCGGAATTTACAAAATACTGGAACGTCCATTTTACTACGGAGATTGCGTAACCGGCTTTGATGCTTTCTTTGATGGTGCAATACAAAAGGTATCAGATATTGATATTGAAGAAGTTTATTCTATTCTTCATCCACGAATTAACAAAGAGAATATCACACTTGATTGTATGTGTCCTCATTGTGCTGAAAAATACCTGCGGAAAGATAATTTTATTAGAGCTGATTCCTTGTACTGCATACTGCAGGAGAAACAAAGAAATCAGATGTTTGCAGACTATTCAGATGAAAGAATACACCGTTTACGACAAGATATGATACACAGGCGTATTACATTCAGAGGACTTTTACAATTACATAACAAATAATTCAAATCAAGAATAGAAATGAGCCAAACGCAAAATAAATCAAAGTATTATTATTCCCCTCGCTTCCATCACTTCAATATCTATCGTCGCGATCCAGACGGAGACACAAAGGTAGATGATGCGGCAACGCAGGAAGAGGCGAAACGGAAAGTCTACGAGTTAAACGGATGGAATTACAAACCTAAAAATAACACGGGAAAATGAGTAAAGTAAAACAGTACATTGAACAAGCCACAAACGAGCGCATCCGCTCGCGTGGCTTAATCCGAAAAGTTGCTATCGAAGCAGCTCGGATACAGAGAGACGAAACAAGGCGGCAAGCGGATTCAGTGTTTAACAAAAAATATGACGGGAGGTTAAGCGATGGGAAACTATTATGATGAGAATGGCGTGTATCATGTGATACCAAAGGATGAACCTTTAGAAACAGGACGTTATGCCTGGAAAGGTTCATCTACCAAAGAAGGAAATAACCGCAAAGCTATCGCTAAGCGTAGAAAGAAGAATAAAAACAAGAAAACTCACAGAAGGAGGAAATAACTATGGGATTTACAACAGCAGCATTTATACGCAAAAACACACCGGAACTTCGGAATAAGTTGGAGGAGTTGGGATATTATTTGCATCCTGAATGTATAGACGATGATAGAGGGAATTATCTATTTGTAAATAGAGAATATTACTTAAACAGGCCTTTAGGTTATTTGGAAGAGTTTTCTCGTTCTATTGATTGCGGAACCAACGAGGATCTTTTTCTTGCTTTAGCTGCATTGAGGGATGATACAGACAACAACCAGTTATTTATCAACGGAAAAGGCGATTGGGGCGTGTGTCGTGATAATACAAAACATGGTGGATTATTGAGTATAGATTTTTACGGAATGCCTAACGACCTAAATATGGATAATTACCACAAGGCTACCGTAGAAGAGCTAATCGAACACTTTAGAAGAAAGGAGGAATAATATGGAACAGACAGCAGAAGAAGCAGCAAAAGAATATGCAAATGAAAATTGCTGGATTCCAGAAGAGCTACATGATTCAGAGATTCCTGATTATATGGAACATTTTGCCAAGTACTTTGTCGCTGGTTCAGAGTGGCAAGCAAAGCAAGCAATTGAGATTCTATCTTCCGTCTTGGATAATTGGGTACATGGCGGTGATGCAGATTGTATCATTGCCGAATTTGAAGAGGAATTAATGAAAAAATAATAACGATATGGCACAGTTAACAACACAAGTTGCAACAAGCATAGAGCAGTCGCAACAATTAATAGAGTTAGGTGTAAAACCTGAAACAGCAGATTTGGTATATCGCAGTACAAAATCAAAAACAGATTCATTGGAATGGGAACTACAATTGTGTCCGCCATCACTGGAAGATACAGATAACGATGACATCCCAGCATGGAGCTTGGCTCGGTTACTTGAATTGCTTCCTTATGAGATTCCTTACGACAAACCAAATGTTCTTTACCATCCAGAACTGATTAAGTATAAGGATGGATATAACTTCTCCGTATGTAGATATACCGTAGATTGTTTTTCCGGTACCCCGATCGAGAATAGCCCTTTTGACAGTTGCGTGTCTATGATTAAGTGGCTTATTGCAAAAGGGTATTTTAGCAAAGAATATTTATGTAATATAAAACAAGAATGAAGAAGACAGTCAAGATTTCAACTCTGAAAGAAGGTGATACTTTCATCCATAAGGGTGTGTTGTATGAAGTATGGCAGAAAAACACTTGGAATACTCGTTGTAGATATTTGAATGACAAATACCGTTATGGCGATTGGCGGGAGTATCTTTACTGTGACTTTAGTAATCATACAAAAGTGGAAATATGAAAAGAATGATATCTGTTCTGATTGGCAACAGTTATCTCATTATGAGATAGCGAAGAAAGTATTGGAAGAACTTAAAACAGAGAAATAAAATGAACCGAGAAGAATACAGGCAACTATGTAAGCATTACAGCCCATACAGCGGTCAATGCTATAAGAAGTCAATTATTACGGGAGTTGCCAACAATGTGCATATAAATATGTCATGTGACGGTAAATGCGCCCGTATGAGTAATTATGATAAGAAAAATACAGTAGTAATATATGGAAACCGTAGAACTAATAATTAAAATAGCATTATTCATCCTCAATGTTTCAACTGTTGCTTTCATTGTAATCATGATAAGCAAATGGCACAAGCGCATGGAGGACAAGCTGAATGAGATTAAAGAATACACACGTAGGGTATCTGACCGTAACGATGTGGTTTTACTCAATCAGCTTCAATGGTTAAAATGTAAGTTGATTGAAGAAGAACGTTATGAGGAAGCTGACAAAATCAACAAGTGTATTGAAGAAGAATTTAAACGAATAAATAAATATGAACAACATTAATCTGAACGCCCTCCGTGACAGGGCATATAAAACCGCTTGCGAGCATGGATTTCATAATACAGAACTGAGCAATGAACACCTTCTTTGCCTTGTTATATCTGAACTGATGGAAGCTGTAGAAGCGGACAGAAAGGGAAAACAGCCCAATGTAATGCAATTCGATAGGGGTATCTCATATCCTATGAACGATTTTAAGAAGGTGTATGATTACTGTATTAAAGGCACTGTAGCCGAAGAACTTTCCGATACCGTTATCCGTTTGCTTGACTTGGCAGGGCTTCGCAACCTCAATCTTAATAGGTTTGCACTTGTAAATGTAGTGTCTAAAAAGAAAACATTTACTGAAAATATCTATGCCATCGTAAAAGATATAATGAATTATAAATATTCATTGGAAGAGCAGGTTAACTATGCGATTACACAGGTGTTTGTCTTGGCGGATATGCTTGGTATAGATTTGCTATGGCATATTGAGCAAAAGATGAAGTATAACGAGTTACGTCCAATGATGCATGGGAAGAAGTATTAACCCTCAAAGAAACTAACAACTACTATGAAAGAAATAAAATCTAAAATGCTCGCAGAGTTTAGAGATTGGTTCTGTGAGGGGTATTGTCAGTTCTATAACATGGAAGGTTATTGTTCATGCTGTCCTGTTAAGGATGAAAGATACTGGTTAGAGGGAGCGAAAAAAACAAAAGGTGAAAACAAGCAGCGAAATCCGATTAGATTCTGCGATGAGTGCAAATATTTTATCCCTGACAAATCGAATATTAATGATGAGTCTGTTTTTTTAAATGAAGATCGGTATAAACCTCCATACAGTGAACTTTGCGCTTTAAGACATGAGCTTAGATTTAAAGTACCCATCGGTTATAATTGGGAAAATGGAGGATTTTATCGTAAAGGATGTGAAGATTTCACTATTTGAAATTCAGAAATAAGCAGTTTCTTCGATTATTTTTACTCGTTAAACCTTGTTTAACTCACTGTTAATCAGTTGTTTATGTTTGCATATATCACTATAAATCAGTATCTTAGCTATATAAAAGAAAAGCAAAGTAATAACAATTAAAAGATATACGACTATGGCAACAAAAATGAATGATAAGGTAAAAGGTAGTTTGATAGCTCAAATTATGAGTGAAATGAAATCAGCAGCTATATTGCAAAACAAACCTTTTGATGAAGGTGTTTTCTTCGACCTCATATTTATGAGCGATAAAGAGTTACTGAAAGTTTCAAAACTTTGCGGTATTAAGTAATATAACATTAACCAGCAGGGTGAAAGCCCTGCGCAATATAGAAGATTATGAACGCGAAAGAAATACAAGCTGTTTTATGTCAAAGAGTGAATGGTATCTACATGAAGCTAACAGGGGACTACAATAAAGATGATCACTATTTTGATAGTTGCTCTTTTTATCCTGCTGGCACATTGGTAAATAGACAAGGTCAAAAAATAATGGTAGATAGGTACGTTATAAGAGGTAGAAACAATGACTTCGTTAGAGCGTTCGATCACAATCCTACCGACCGAGAGATAAACAATGCTTTAGTATCTAGGTTTGGTCTCAATTCAAGTTTTTTAATGTAATTAATCCGGTGGCCTTCGGGCTACCGCAATACACACGATTATGACAACATCAGTAATTAAACAAAGAACAATAGAAAAGTTCATCATGTCAGAGTTTGTACAAGGTAACTTAAATACAAAAGAGCAAGTAAGCTGTATGCTTCTTCTTATTCAGAAGAAACTGAATATGTCAGTAGAAGAAGCTAGCAAGTTTTTAAGAAACTCAATAAGTCTTACTGCCTAAATATACGTGACCATGACAAAGCAAGAACTTGAAAACAATATGACTAAGGTAGTAGGTGTACCGGTTGAAATAACGATCAGAGACAAAAAGTCTTTTACCTTCTCTTTTGAGGGTGAAAATGAGGTAGCAGCGCAGAAGATTCAAAAGTATTTTGCTCCTGTAACTTTAGAATATGATTACGATGAAGAGTGTGATTTGACTTGTTTATATATGAACCTTTAATAACACGATTATGAAGATAACAGAATTGAAAAATAACGAATGTTTCATCAAAAAAGAATGTATATCCAACCTGTATACGCTATGTACAAAAGGTTGTTCATATTCGTTCAATACGCTTCACGAAGCGAAAGAAGAGGCAGAGAAGTACGGTTTAAATATATTAGAAATAACAGAATGAAAGCAGATTTAGTTTTAATCATCAGCCCCGAAGCCCCATTGATGAAGCAACTGGGCAGAGTATTGGGTAAGTTATGTTCTATGTACGACTTTACCACAATTGACAAGAACGAAAAGTATATCACGATACGGCATTATGAAACTGGGCTTGTAGTGGCTTATACGAGTGAAGAAAGATTGAATGTGAAATTTTAAATATAGATTGGCTATGAAAGTATATATTGCAAGAGATAAAGATGGCAGATTATTCAAATATCCATATTGGGACGGTATGCTGGCAACGAGTAAACCGCACAAGCACTACCATTCTGTGCCCTTTGATGGTAATCATTATGTGACAGGCAGCGACTATCAGCCAAAGAAAGGTAAAGAAATAGATAGTAGCTTATACCCCGAAGTAACGTATGATAATTCACCTGTATTAATAGATGAAGTATGAATAAGAGAGAAGCAAAGATATTGGCGTTAGAAATGTTTGCTGAAAGCGTAAGCATGATGCTTGAGCAACATAAAGTTCTTGATGCCATTCGTACAACAAAGGATTTTGATTTGGTAAATGAGGTATTCTATGAGTTCTCTGCAAAATTTCAAATGAGAGCAGGTAAGTTGAAGTCTAACAAGAAAAATAAATGACTTATGGCAAAAGTATTGAAACAAGGTGAAATATACAAATACCCAAGAGGTACAAATGTGAGAATCAAAGATAGTGTTCAATGCCACAAAATGTACCATGAGGGTGGCAAACTCATCTTTCAAAATCGGGATGAAGTTGAAGATGGCGAATATCGTGTGGGCATTGAGGTTGAAGACGGTGTATGCTTTGACTTTCATCCAGATATGTACGAACTTGTAAAATAAATGATTATGAGCGAAGAGAGAAAATTAACCTTTGGCAAGTACAAAGGGCAAGACATAAAGTATATCATACTTACCCACATAGGCTATATTATGTGGTGCTTTGAAAACCTCGGTTGGTTTAAACTAACCGATGAAGAACAAGCCTTGTATGATGCTATTGCAATAATGATTAAAAGGGATAATCTTGAAATGACTTTCCCTACCGAAACAATGTATAAGCACGTGAAAGACCGTGAAGCCCTTGGAAATTTGAGAACGCCATTTATTTGTAATGGTGATTTTACTTCGGTACGTGAAAGAGATATTGATAATCCAATCGTTAAATCTGTAATGAAATATAGTGCAGTGGCTACTTCAACACTTAGTGATTTGCATTGTTTAAACCATTCGATGAACAAAGAAATAGAACGTGTCCGGCTCAATGGTGAGAGTGACTATGACATATTCGGTGGCTGGGGTAGTATGAATGATTATAAAGATTAAATATTAGCTTATGAACTCAATAAACGACGAAAGAGGTTGCAGCGTATGCCAACCCGGTAAAGAGAACTATTGTACCTACAACACCAAGTTGAAGGGTAAGAGAGTGAGAATGTACCAGTACGACTACCGTACTGAAAGTGGTGAACTCTTTGCTTGTTGTGCGCCTACCTTAGAGGCGTGTAGAGAGAAAAGGGATAAGTGGTTAAACTCTAAAAATAAATAAGTATGTTGACAATAGAAATTCCTGAATCAAACAGAAGAAAGTCAGAAGAAGATTTACTTGCATCTTTCATCCTCTCGGAAATTAAAGAGAAAGGCGAATGTGTTTACTTTCATTATGGTGTAGGTTGGGGGAATAACTGGCCGCATAGCTTGGCAAAAAACACTGGTAGCGATGCAAAGGATAGACACGTGATATCTGAACTGGCTCACGACAATGTCATAAGAGCATTTATAGAAAAAGGTTATTCTGTTGAGTATAGAAGCGAAATAGCCGCCGGAAGATATATGATTATTAGGGGATAGTCGCAATGGAAACGAAAACAAATAAAGCCACTTCTTTACTCCGAGCCGGAAATCTAAAAGAAGCGTTATCCATCTTCCGCACCTTTCGCATCGGATTCACTAAAGAAGAACGCAGGACATTACAGATTGCCAGCGAAAGTCTTACAGGTAACGCTTCATTCTACCAGCAGCTTGGTATTGACACGAATAAAGAAATAGAGAAAAGTAAGTCCATCCTCGCTTCAAAGTATCTGTAAATCAAATAGTTAAACATAGTTTATATGCTGAATATTTTAGGCATAATATATTGATATTCAATATATTATAAGTATCTTTACATATACAAAGATAACATATTAAATCAAAGAGCAATGAAAGCTATCACGAAGGAAGAAACATTAAATAATCGGTTTTGTAAGTTTGATAAACGAACTAATCAAATAATAGTGACTAAACCTACAAGAGAACAAGCATTAAGAATGAGGACGCGTACACTTTGCCTCTACATTGCTTCATCTGGTTTAAAATTTAGAAATGTTGAAAAATCGACAGAGAATGCAAATAGCTGGTTAAGCAAACCTAATGCAAAGAAGGAAATTATAGGGTTATTCTTTTGATAATAAAAGAGCAATGGATAAGATAAGACAAATGACATCAGAATTGAATCAGATATTACACTCTAATATCTATCAGTTCGAGATTGATACCGAAGATTTCGTATTCGGTTTCAAGAAAACCATAAGAAAGCGTACTAAAGATTTGGCAAAGGCTTTGAAGCTGGAGCAAAAGCTAACAAAGGATTGTGGGCGTTTCTTGTCTGATTCGGTTAGGATAGTATCTGTAAGGATGTATAAAAATGGAGATTTGAGAAAAGAACTTCATGCAGAAGGAATAACAACAACGTATAACGGATAAATCAATGTAACAATGGAAACGAAAGCAAAATCAGTACTGAAAGGATTAGTAAAAGCAGGAATGGCAAAAGGTGGTGTTCACAAAGGAGCAGCCTTTACTAAGATGCAGTTACATAGCATTGAGGATGGAGTACTAAAGTTACAGAAAGAATACTTCCAATCATTTACTCCGATAACGTTTGTGGAACCGTCAGTGGTACTAATTACGGCAGAGAAAGAAAGAATGTACCTTTATGAGATTTGAAACATAATAAACTATTGAGCAATGAACACGTATTACAAGTTTGCGCCAAACGTATTTTTGGCAAAGTGCGATGAAAAGCACGAAAAAGGTGAAACAATAGATGTTACCACCAAGTACGGTAAAGAGAATGAAAGTATCGTCTTTAATCTTGTATTTGAACGTGATGGATTTTTCTACTACTCAATCGTTAGAGCTGACGGCTTTAATGTTCAAGAATGGGCTAAGCAAAGAGCGGAACGCAGGCATGAATGGGCGTCATCGGCAATACAAAAAAGTAATGAGTATTTTCAGAAATCAAATAAACATCGCGATTTCCTTTCTTTGTGTGAGCCTATCAAAGTTGGACACCACAGCGAACGAGGACATCGCAAGATGATAGATGATGCTTGGAATAACATTGGGAAAAGCGTTGAGTTTAGTGACAAAGCTGCCGAACATGAAAGAGTAGCCAAGTATTGGGAAAAACGTGCTGAAACGATCAATCTTTCTATGCCTGAAAGTATCGACTTCTACGAACATAAGTTGGAAGTAGCTAAAGAATACCATGAGGGTGTAAAGTCCGGTAAATATCCACGTTCACACTCTTATACTCTCACTTACGCAAAGAAAGCGGTGAATGAAGCGCAGAAGAATTACGACCTTGCCAAAAGGTTATGGGGAGATTTGCAATAAAACTGCAATTTTTGCCCGATTTTATTTGAGAAACAAATAAATTTAGCTATTTTTGAAGCAGAATTTGACGAAAACAGCAAAATTGAAGGAGTGACAGAATGGGCATTGTTAAGTAGCCGCCTGCCAGCGGTGAAGAAGGGTGGACGTAAACAGCTTGGCAGCGTAGAATATCATCCGATTGCAGGTTTGAATCCTGCCCCTTCAATTTACTTTATGGAAGATTGGTAGAGTGGCTTATTACACCTGTTTGCTAAACAGGCAACCGGAAACGGTTCGAAGGTTCAAATCCTTCATCTTCCGCAATCTTGTATCAATGAACGCACCACTTTTGGAAATTTGAGGTTGTAATGGGGACGACCGATATATGGAAGAAAGTAGTAGATTGATAGAGTATGGTAAAAACCCATATAAGTCCAAAGGGTATCAATTGAGGTGGATTTCTGCAAAATCATGCAGTTGTTGACGGTGATGACATGGCGGTTCATAATGTTGACGCTTAGGAAGAGACTAAGACGAATGTGAAAGCATTCCCCAGCGCAAGCTCATGGGTAAACGAGTGGTTCTGGTGCAACACCGATGACAGCACGGAAAGACGTGCAAACTTGGTGGTATGGCGGAATTGTCAGACGCTAATTGAGTGTGGTTAATCGTAGAGTGAAATTCTCTGCTAAGTGTTAGATAGGTTGAAAATAAAACCTGACAATCCACATCAATCCTATCATGCAGGTTCGAATCCTGTTACCACCGCAACCATTTAGTGAAAGCCAAAGCAAGAACAAAAAGGCTTATGTAGTTTACGGGGTGATGGGGATTGCCATCTGACACGACTGAAAGAAGCCGAAGGATTGCATAAGTGTTCTTGCGAGTAGCTTAGATGATTGAATTTTGCATTAAGCCAGTCGGAAATCTGTCCGGCTGGCATTTGCAAAGAAAGTGTATGAAGTTGTACATAACCCAAATAGTATGTTAAAAGAATATGATTATCTAATAGTTGGTGCCGGGCTTAGTGGCTCTGTATTTGCCCACGAAGCCAAGAAAAGAGGGTATAGATGTCTCGTTGTGGACAAACGTACTCATTTTGGCGGCAATGTTTATTGTGAACAGATAGCCGGTATCAATGTGCATCAATATGGTCCACATATATTCCATACAGACAATAAAGAAATTTGGGATTATGTAAATTCATTTGTTGAGTTCAATCGGTTTACCAACTCGCCACTCGCTTGTGTCAATGGAAGACTGTATAACCTTCCGTTCAACTTAAATACATTCTATCAGCTTTGGGGGGTACGCACACCTTCCGAAGCAAAAGCTAAGATAGAAGAACAACGTAAGCGATTTGCTCACATTTCAAGCCCTTCAAACTTAGAAGAGCAGGCTTTGAAATTGTGTGGAGAAGACATATACCAGCTTCTTATTAAAGGATATACTGAGAAACAATGGGGGTGTAAATGTACTGAACTTCCTGCATCAATTATCAAACGCCTTCCGTTTCGGTTCACGTTCGACAACAACTATTTCAATGACCGTTATCAAGGAGTGCCAATAGGAGGCTACAATAAGCTAATCAGCAAACTGCTTGATGGTATCGAAGTCCGTTTGGGAGTAGATTACATTCACGATAGAGCCGAATTAAACCGGATTGCAGATTACATTTTCTATACCGGCTGTATAGATGAATACTTCGACCATTCGTTAGGGCATCTTGAATACAGAAGTCTTAGATTTGAACATACGTTGTTAGAGATAGATAATTATCAAGGTAATGCTGTTGTGAATTTTACAGACAGAAGTGTTCCGTACACTCGTGTTATTGAGCACAAGCATTTTGAGTTCGGGAAGCAACCAAATACGATAATTACCCATGAATATCCCAATGCGTATAAGCATGGAGAAGAACCGTATTATCCGATAAACAATCAGAAGAATAACGAGCTGTACGAAAAGTATAAATCGCTTGCAAGAAAACAGAGTGATGTCCTTTTCCGTGGAAGGCTTGCCGAATACAAGTACTACGATATGGATGATGTAATTGAAAATGTATTGAGTCTATGGAAGTAACTATAAGACCTCAAAGAGTATCTGATGCAGAACTTAGCTGGAAGATGCGGAAAGATAAGGATATATGGAAGTTTGCTATTTGCGAAAGTCCTTACCATCCTTTATCTCTTGAATCAGAAACAGAATTTTATCGCAAGCAGATTGAATGTGACGATTGCATTCGATTTGCCATCCTTGCTGATAATACCTACGTTGGGAATGTATTCATTGATAGAATAAATAACTCTGCGCATGGATTTGGAGAGTTGCACACTCACATACTCAGCAAAGATTATTGGGGAAAAGGAATAGGTTATGAATGTAACCGCCTTATCCTTGACTACGCTTTCCGTATCGCTAAAATGAAAGGAGTATATCAATACATCAATCCCGATAATGTTGCTGCATGGAAGAATGCTTTAAAACTTGGGTTTAAGGATCTTGGAAATCCAGCTTTCAGACCAACTACACATTCATTTGGAATAAAAAGAGAACAATGGATAAAAGAATAGAAGTCATAGAATTGCCGGTATCCGAACTTAAAACCGAGTTCGGGAACCCTCGCAAGCCATTAAAGAAAAAGGCTAAGGAGAAGTTGAAGGAATCGCTTGATAATCTCGGTGATTTCGGTGTTATCGTGATTGATGAACATAACAACATCATATCCGGGCATCAGCGTGTTTCAATCCTTATGGATAACCCAGATACGCAGGTGCTCTGCAAACGACTTATCGGTTACAGTGAATCAGAGTTGAAGGCAATCAACATCAAAGCTAACACCCATGCCGGTGAGTGGGATATGGATAAACTTGCTGAATGGACTGCTGACTTGAAGATTGATTTGAGCCTTGACCTTGGGAATCTGAACACAAAGGAAACCAAGATTAAAGACATGGAGTTGATTCGCTACGAGAAATACGACTATGTAATGATTGTATGCCGCAACGAAATTGACTATCTGAATTTGACTCGTGCTCTTGGTATTGATGATAAGAAAGTCCTTGTTGCCAAGAATGCCACTAAAGAGAGAAAGATAAAAGCTCGTGCCATTTGGTATGATGATATTAAAGCGCAAATCGTTCCTAAAAAAGAAAAGATATGAGAGGTTTCAATGTGCTGCTTACGTGCTGCTCCATCCACGTAAAGGAGGTTATAGATTGTTTGAGAAACAATGAAGATGGAGCTGAAGTAAAGGTATATGTCGCAAACTCTGTCACTGCCAATCTTCCACCCGAAGAACTTTCGGACGGAAATTTTGTGGTGCCGCCTGTTACAGCATCGGAGTATATCGAAACGCTCATATCCATTTGCAAGGAACACAATGTTTCGATTGTTATGCCGACCGCAACATTGGAACTTGAAATTATGGCTCGTGCCAAGGAAAGGTTTGCGCAAAACGGAATCATTGTTTCTGCGTCCTCCATTGAAAGTCTATTGATAGCAAACAACAAAATAGCTTTATACAGTTGTTATGCCGACTTAATGCCAAAACAGGTTATTCCTAATGACATTTCCGATGTGGACGCTTTCGCTGCTATGTTCAAGTATAAGAATAGCTCCATCTGCTGCAAAGTTGATAATCTGTGTGGAGGTAAAGGATTTGCCGTTGTTGACGATAAGAAGTGTAACGATACTTCTTTGTTCAACAAGTTCGGAGAAAACAGATACATTTCGCTTCACGATTTGAAATCTATAGTAGGGAATGGAAAGAACAAAGTTATCCTTCAGCAGAGAATCGAAGGGCTTGACTATACAGTTAGTGTGCTCGCCAATCAAGGAGTAGTTACTCATATATGTGGATATGTCGGCTATATGATGGCTTTTGGCTCCATTATGTATGGGGAAATCCAGTCAAACAGCATGGCTTATGATATTGTGACAAGAATTGTAGCCGAACTTAAACTTGATGGGAATGTAGCCTTTGACTTCATCCTTAAAAAGAACGGAAAGGTTGTATTGCTTGAAATCAATCCTCGCATCAACGCCTCACTACCGTTTGTTCGTCAAGCCGGTTGCAATATGGTTTACTTGCGTTGCAAACAGTTGCTTGGCTTTGAAGTGCCAGACGAATGCGTAATGAAAGAAGGACTTAAAATGAAGAAGTTCTATGACACCCGATATTACGTTTAACATATACGTCATGTCGTATCAGCGACCTCACAAGATAATGACTAAGAACTGTCTTGAATACTGTACTTATGTCGTTAGAGAGGAAGAAGCTGATGCTTATAGGGATGCAGGCATAGATGATATGCTTGTTATTCCTAAAGACGCTACGCTTGAATGTGGCGGTAAGGTCCATAGCTTTATGTCAACGCTATATTGGATTATCGAGAATACCCCGGAAGACGTGATATTTGTCGCTGATGATGATATAAAGCATTTTTGTTATCGTTTGGATAATTACACTGCCATCACAGCCGAAAACTATCCCGACTGGAAAGAAAGGACTTGCGATGAAATACTTCGCATTGGTCAGCAACTTTACGACTTGAATCTTGGACTTGCTTTTGATAATCCGCAAATGGCTCTGTATGTGTACGACAAGGAATTTTGCTTTAAAGGAATGCCCGGTCATGTGAGGTGGATAAACAAGAAAGCTCTCAAAGCCAAATATGATTTGAAGGATCCGGCAATATCCGATGTGGATATGATGTTGCAGGAATTACTTATGAATAGGGTTGTCCTACTGCCGAAGTATTTCCATAGCTATGGTATTCAAGCATCTAATGAAGGTGGCGTAACGATTGATTCCAAAAGAAATTACGAATATAGATGTGCAATGAAAAATAAATGGGGAAAGTATTATGAGTTCGATTTTAGAAAAAATACAGCAAAGATTAATGTCAAAAGGTGATTTGGGCATAAGCACACCTTTATACATTTCAGACAAAAGTGACTTTAAGCGGAATATAACCGACTTCATGGCTGCTTTCCGGGAGTATTACCCTAACTACAATATAGGGTATAGTTTCAAGACGAACTACTGCCGGGATTTCATTGATGTAGTTAGAGAGGTAGGTGGATATGCCGAAGTTGTATCTCCTGCTGAATATCAGTTTGCCTTGAACTGCGGATTTGAAGACTGCGAGATTATCTATAATGGGGTGATTCCTGATGTAGAAGATAAGTTACGTGTCGTCAAGAATAGAGGAATAGTAAACATTGAAAGTGGTTACGAACTTGTGCAGATGGTGAATGCTGCACATCTGCCTTTGGAAATTGGCATTCGGTTGAACTTTGATATTGGTAACGGTGTCGTTTCACGCTTCGGCATTGACGTTGATAGTGCCGAGTACCGCAAAGTGAAAGAATTGCAGCAAAGAGGACTGATTACTATAAAGTGCGTCCATTGCCATATTTCCTACGCTCGTGGACTGTCGTATTTCAAGAAACGTGCTGAAATGATGGTTAAGTACGCAAAGGAACTTGGATCCAGCATTATTGATATTGGTGGCAATATGTTTGGGCGCATGGATGATAGTCTGAAATCTCAATACGGGGAATATGTACCATCGTATGTGGAATATGCAAAAGTTATTGGCGAAGTATTTGCAATGGCTTTTCCAAACAAGGAAGTGCAACTGATTACCGAAAACGGAACGCCGATAGTTTCCACCTCCATGTCCTTGCTTGCAACCATCATCGGCAAGAAGGTTATCAAAGGCAAGACAATGCTTGTCGTTGATTGTAAACGTGATGATGTTGGGTTCGTTTGCCACACAAAAAATCCTCCATGCAACGTGCTTTCAGATGCAGGTGATTATGTCGAACACGCTACGATATACGGATGCACCTGTATTGAGAATGATATAATCCATCGCGATTACTCCGGCTATGCCAATATCGGTGATAAGATTCTTGTCTCTAATATCGGTGCCTATGGATGCAATGTCGCCAACGACTTCATTACGCATAGACCTAAGTGTATTAGTGTTGATAAAATGTAAGCCGTTAAACCTTGTTTAACTCACTGTTAATCAGTTGTTTATATTTGTATATCTCACTATAAATCAGTATCTTAGCTATATAAAAGAAAAGCAAAGTATAACTTAAAAATAGGAGATAGAACAATGAAAGCAACAGATTTATTCAATAGCAGATTAGAAGAATTTGAAACAATAGAATCATTCTCAAAGAGAGTGTATGAAACAGCAAAGAGATACAGACGTTCATTGCATTTCACACCGCAAGAAAGCTATCATGTGTTAACTATTCTCGCAAGGTATTACAAAGAAAGCGTATCTGATATTCTTTCTGCGATAAGAGATATTGAATTTAGAAGTGCTTCAAGAAAGTACAGAATACAGTGGGTTAAATGCTTAGCAGACCATTACTTAGTGATAGACAAAAGATAAGTTTAACCAGCAGGGCGAAAGCCCTGCACTATAAATTGATTATGGCAAATTCACTATACACTCAACATGGGCACAATATGTTTGAGGTTTCATCCCTCATTCAAAAAGCTATTCGAAGGAGTAACAAGGATTACGCTTGCTATGCAGCAAACGAGCTAATGCCAAGATACAGAAGCTATCTTTGGAAACGGTTGTTATGCGTTTCGGCAGAGGATTGTTACGACCTAATCACCAATAAGATTGTAGCACTCAAACAAGCTGATGATTCACAAGATTGGAGAAATAAATCTCCCTTGTTTATAGAAAAGGCTATTGGTATTTTGCTTGCTGCACGAAAGAATCGTGATGCTGACTATTTCGCCTGCAACCTGCTTAATTCAAGAGATAGAATAGAATTTCCAAAGGATGAATATGTAGGAGATAGCGCAGGATGCTACACCAAGAATGGGCATGATGCATTTTTGGTAGCCGGGTTATTGGAACGTGCCATAACAGGTAAAGATGATGTTAGAGCCGGTTATTTAGCTAATGAGTTAATGGTAAGATACCGGGAGTTTTTATGGAAACGTATTGTTTCCATAGCTAGCAATCTCAACTACCAATTTGTAACGAACGAGATTGTCGCATTAAAGAAGGCTGATGATATGCAACCTACCACTTCGCTCAAATCTTCCATTTTTGTAGCAAAGGCTGTTACCGTACTTCTAAAGGTTGTAAAGTATGGGCGTTGTAGCCTCTATGTAAATGATTTCGATTATCCTATTGTATATCTGAAAGACTACGATAATCGGCACATGGTAATACCAGACTATGTGTTCGATTGTCATACCCATAGAGGTAGGCAGTTGGGGAAGACGAAAAAGGAGTTTATCATTGCCGAACAATCCGCTTTAACCCCATATAAGGAAGGTGAATATGATAAGTGTACTTGGGATAGATATTTCTATTTGGAGAAGAACGGTTTTTACGATAAGAATAATATAACTCCGAGACCGGATGATAAGAAAATGAAAGAAATTGAAGACGGATGCGTGCAGAGGTCTTTATTTGATTGATGTTTAATTTATGTTCTAATGCGTCTTTGATGAAAATCTAAAGACGTATTGGCATGTAAAGTTATAAGATTATGGGAAAGAAGGAAAGACAGAAATTGTTCTTGAAAAATTTAAAAGAAGGGAAGGGGATTATTTCATACGCTTGTGATATGACCGGAATCAGCCGTGCCTGTTATTATAAATGGATTGATAATGACCCCAAGTTTAAAGAAATCGTTGAAGAGATAAATGAAGGTATTATCGATCGCGTTGAATCAAAGCTGTTGAATGCCATTAACGATGATGATTTGACTGCGATAATCTTTTATCTGAAAACAAAGGGTAAGAAGCGTGGTTACGTTGAACGTGTTGAACAGGATGTGAATATCAATCCGTTTGAACAACTTATGAAGGAGTTGCCGGATGAACCCGAAGAATTGTAGGCTTATGGAAGAAGTGTGGAAACCAGTTGCCGGATATGAGGGACTATATGAAGTTAGCAATCTTGGGAGAGTTAAGAGTTTGCCTAAGGTTACTGAAAGCGTTGTGCCATATAGGTACAATAGTATGCGCATATTAAAGCAATCTCCAGATAAAAAAGGGTATATGATGGTATGGCTCTATAACGGTAGGAAAAGAAGCACAATGAAGGTACATCGCCTTGTGGCTAATGCTTTTCTTGAAAATCCAGAAAGGAAGCCACAGATTGACCACATCAACGCTATAAAGGATGATAATAGAGTGTGCAATTTAAGATGGTGTACAGAAAAAGAAAATTCTAATAATCCTATAACTGCAAAAAGAAATGGCGAAGCTCATTTTGGGGTAAATGGTGGATGCAACAAAGAGGTGCTTCAATATACATTATCCGGTGAATTTGTTAAGAAATGGGATTGTATTAATGATGCAGAAAGAGAGCTTGGTGTTAGTCATGCCCACATTGTAGGATGTTGTAAAGGATATAAGTATAAGAAAAGCGCAGGAGGATTTATTTGGAAATACGTTAACAATGGATAATCATAAGAAGGCATTAAATAGAATGAAACTATGGCGAAATGACTGGTGTCTCTTTGCTAAGGAAGTTTTAAAAGCGAACTTAGATAAAGAGCAGCAAGAAATTTTAATGGCTATACAGCACAAACCATTGATAGCCGTTGCGTCAGGCACAGCAAGGGGTAAAGATTTTTTATCTGCGGTTGCTTGTCTTTGCTTCTTCTATTTAACCCCTCGATTTGATTCCGCAGGAAGGCTTGTGAAGAATACAAAGATTGCTATGACAGCTCCGACGGCCCGTCAAGTACATAATATTATGACTCCAGAAATCCGAAGATTGTTGAGAAATGCACAAATACTCCCCGGTCGTTTGGTTAGTGACGATATTCGTACAAATTATGAAGAGTATTTCTTGACAGGTTTTAAGGCTGATGATAGCGCAACCGAAGCATGGTCTGGTTTCCATGCTGTAAATACGATGTTTGCAGTCACGGAAGCATCCGGTGTATCTGAAACGATATTCAATGCCATCGAAGGTAACTTGCAGGGAAATTCACGCTTGTTAATCGTGTTCAATCCGAATGTAACTACCGGGTATGCCGCACGAGCAATGAAGTCCGACCGTTTTGTTAAGTTCAGGTTAAATTCCCTCAATGCCGAAAACGTAGTAAAGAAGAAGAATGTTATTCCCGGACAAGTGGACTACGAATGGGTAAAAGATAAGGTAGAAAACTGGTGCTCTCCGATACAGAAAACGGATTTTAATGAAGGCGAAGGTGACTTTGAATGGGAAGGCAAATGCTATCGCCCCAATGACTTGTTTCGGGTAAAGGTTCTTGGAATGTTCCCGAAGGTATCAGAAGACGTCCTTATCCCTTATGAATGGATTGAAATCGCCAACGAGAATTGGAGAAGGTTGCAAGAAGAGGGCTTTGTACCTAAGAAGAAAGCCAAAGTTGGTGTCGATGTTGCCGGCATGGGGCGCGATGATAGCGTACTTTGCCCTCGATTCGGCAATTATGTACCCGAATTTGAAGCTCATCAATCAGCAGGAACGGCAGACCATATGCACGTAGCCGGAATGATAGCCAAGCACCTTGAAAAGAAAGGTGCGAAAGCTTTTATTGATACCATTGGCGAAGGTGCCGGAGTGTTTTCACGTTTGCAAGAACTTGGGTATAAAAATGCTTTCTCCTGCAAATTCTCCGAGAGCGCACACGGCTTGCATGACATAACAGGCGAATACACCTTTGCCAATATGAGAGCTTATTTATTTTGGGCTGTGCGTGATTGGTTAAATCCCAAGAACGGTTTCGGTGCCGCACTTCCACCTTGTGACAAATTGATGGAAGAAGCCACTGAAACGCATTGGGGCTTTATGAGTAATGGCAATATCATCATAGAGAAGAAAGAGGACATCAAAAAGCGTATCAAGCGTTCTCCCGACTGGTTTGATTCGCTCGCCAACACCTTCTATCCGCACGATTATTTGGCTGTTAGTGATGAAGAAATTTTGAGAGACGTATTATAATTGTAGAACTTAAAAATAGAATAGATGAAACAACAAGATTTAAACCGAATGGCAATATTCTTAGGCAAGAAGTTGCCTATTCCACAGCAAGAACATATAGCCGATACAATCAGAAAGATAGAATCAAGATTGGTGGAGAAGAAGATAAACAAGTTTGTAAACGCTTCTGTAAAGGAAGGATATACTAAGGCATTGGAAATACTTCGGAATAACGATGTGTCTTTCAGTAGGTACAACGAATTAAAAACTGCTCAGTCTAAAGCCATCGCTGCCATCGCAGTTGACTACCTGAAAGGTGATTGTGCGCAGGAAGTTCTTTGTAACATTCCACTTAAATAGCTTTATATTATTTGTTTTTCAAATAATATATTTATCTTTGCATCATAGCATCTAATGCTAACGTGCTCCTTCACGTTGCCGGGTAGTGCGTTTTGCGCTGCCCGGTTTCTTTTTGGAGCAATATCATGTAGAACCAATCACCGTATGAAGGAGTACGGAACAACCTTATGAAAACAAATCAAGAAATGGTGCGGTACATTGATAATCTTTCAGTAATGCAACGCACAAGCGATGGCTACTTTGACGGAAGCGAACTTCTCCGTCAATGGAACAATGTTGAAGGAAATCCGAGAAGGAGAATGTCAGAATTTATCGACAGCCCGAAAGTAAATGAGTTTTTAAAAGCTCTTGCAGTAGATGAAAGCCATAGGTCAAAAACCGACATTGGTGAAAACCAACTACTTATAAAAATAAAAGGTAGAAATACAAAAGAAGGTAAAACCCCTGATAAGGTTTGGATGCATCCGCTACTCTTTATCAAATTTGCCATGTGGATAAATCCAACTTTTGAAGTAAAGGTATTACGTTTTGTTTACGACGAAATGATTCACTACCGCAATGAAGCAGGTGACGCATACCGTGAACTTGGTTCTGCCATTCAAAAGATAGTACCCAAGGATTTTATGCCAAAAGCCATGCAGAAAATTGGAGAGGCTTTGAATTGGGTTGTTTTCAATCAGCACGAGAAGATGATGCGGAACAAGCACGGGGACGAAGCCAAGCAACGTGAGTTATGGCAACTTGAAAAGAAGGTGTCGGATTTGATTAACGAGGGATTTATAAGGTCGTATGAATCGCTTGTCGATTATCTCAGAGTGTTGTATCAAAAGAAATATACCCCTCAGCTATTTCAACAATAATTAAACCAAGCGGTGTGAAGCTGCACCGCACAACCTCAATATAACAATGGACGAGATCACCGCTATTCTTGATAGTTCAAGACCCGTCGCTGACATCATCAGTGATTTGAAAGAAAAGTCAGTAGAAGTTCCCGAATGGAGCAAGCTGCTGAATGACTACGAACCTACCCGACACCGTATCGTAAACGACAAGGAGAATCGTAAGGACAAAGTTAAATCTGACGGTGCACTGGAACGTGCGTCACGTATTCACCTGGGGCTGGAAAAGCTGCTCACCAAGCGCACCACCGAATTTATGTTTGCCATCCCGGTAAGACGTGTTTACCACAATACGGAAGAGAATGACAAACGCCAGCAGATAGCAAAAGTCATTGAAGCCATCTACAAGTATGCCCGCATCGACAGCGAGAATATCAGGCGCGGCAACGCTTACTTCGCTTCCTGCGAGATATTCACCATTTGGTATGCGGTGGAAAAGCCCAACTCCCTGTATGGCTTCACAAGTAAGTACAAGCTGAAATGCAAGACTTATTCACCCATGGATGGGGTGTCACTTTATCCTCTACTTGACGAAATGGGAGATATGCTTGCCATGTCCTTTGAGTACAAGAAGAAAATCAAGGATAAGGAAGTGACTTTCTTTGAAACCTACACTGCCGATCGCCATTACAAGTGGAAGCAACAAGATGGTGATTGGATGGCTATATCCGAGCCGAAACCCATCAAGATAATGAAGATACCCGGTGCATACGCTTTTCGTCCTGCACCCATCTATCACGGGCTTACTCATATCCGGGAAGAGATAGAATATACCCTGTCACGTAACTCCGATGTGATAGCCTACAACTCGGCACCGGTATTAAAGGTTTCGGGCAAGCTTGTCGGTGATGAGGATAAAGGTGAATCACGCAGATTGTTCCGGCTGGAAAACGGCGGTGATGTCGCTTATGTTTCATGGACCCAAGCCATCGAAGCATTGAAGTACCATGTAGAAACCCTGCTCAAACTATTCTTCATGCAGGGGCAGATGCCCGACCTCTCTTTTGAGAACATGAAGAGTCTTGGCAATATCGGGTTCGACGCAAGGCAGATGATGTTATCGGATGCGCATTTGAAGATTGGTGATGAATCCGGTACATGGATAGAGTTCTTCGAGCGCGAATGTAGCGTGATAAAGGAGTTCCTGAAATTTATGAATACCGAGTGGAAAGACGAAATCGACAATGTGGAAGTGGAGCACATTATCACTCCTTTCATACAGAACGATGAAACCGCCATGACCGACCGGCTTATCAAACAGAATGGCGGTAAGCCCATTAAGAGCCAACTTGAAACGATTCGGGAAGCCGGATATTCCAACGACCCGGAAACTACGCTCAAACAAATTCAAGAAGAAGATAAAGTTGCATCGCAAGCAAGGATGAACAGCTTGTTTGAAGGTGCTGAATAATCATATAAAATTTATTGAAATGAAAAAGTACATTGGAACAAAACAGATTGAAGCTGAACCTATGACAATGGGTGAAGCGTATGAGAAAGGCTTACTGCAAGCTGGCAGAGTGCCTACCGAAGCCGAAAAGGATAAGGCTGGCTACCATGTGAAGTATAAGGACGGTTACGAAAGCTGGTCACCTGCCGAACCGTTTGAGGAAGCGTATAAATGCGCTGATACTTTCCTTGACCGTTTGATGATAGAGCATACAGAGCTCATAGAGCGGTTTGAGAAGTGCGCTGTATTTGTGGATTCAGAAAAGTTCCGTGAAGTGGTTAAGGAGGATTATCCTGCTTTCCTGCTCTCTTTGCAACGTGAACTTATGGGACGATACTTGCAGACTTTAAGCTGTCGTATCAATATTGCCGCTAATATAGCGGAAGATGTTTCAATTAAAAGAATGTCTTTCGGTATCGCTACTCAAGCATTGAAGTTCGGTCTTGCCATTCGTAGAGCTGGCTGGAACGGCAAAGGTCTGATGGTGTTCAAGCAAGTGCCGGCACATATCGAAAGTGACATTATTCCTAAGATGCAATCACTCCCTCAATCGGCAAAAGACCTTATTCTGAAAGGTAAGGGATTCATTGACTACAAAAGCCAGTGCCTTATCTATAACGAAAACACTGGACGTGCTGATTCATGGGTTCCGTCTATCAGTGATGTATTTGCCGAAGATTGGGAGATTGTACAGTAATAGAAAAACAGAAACGTCAGCGTGGGGAACTGCGCTGCCGTTTCATTAAATCAAGTGTCATGAGAAATAGAATATCCAAATGGCTCATCAAGTTAGCCGACAAAATCAATCCGCAAGAACGGTTGAGTATCATTGAAAGAGTTGACAACTACGAAGCAAAGAAACTTGGTATCTGCCTTGGTCGCACAAAGAAAGAAATCAAGGGCTACCGCAAGAAGATGAAACTCGATGAAGGCTGGTCCAACCGCAAAGCCGATGAAATGCTTGTCAGGGAAGTTAAGAACGAAGTGCGCCAGTCCATCATCAATTCCATCAACCAAAGAGGGCTGATAGAATATTCCGTAGAAAAGGTTGGCGATGAACTTCATGTTACCGGTGAAATCAAAGTCTATATCAAGAAAGAATCGCATGAAAGTCCCAATAGATGAAATGACGTTTGCCGAAAGCGAATATCATAGAGGTAACAAAATTTGGAATGCCCAAACGCTTTACGACTTTGCTAAGGCAAAGGAATACCCCGTTATGGATATGCCGCTTTGGAATATTGACTTGACGACAGAACCGTTTGAGTGCAGCCAGCTTCACCAATTCATATTCCAGTGCAAGCGTGTGCGTGATTGTTCCCTTGATTATCCTATCCTATTGGATGAGGTGGGGCAAATAGCAGACGGTTATCACAGGCTGTGCAAAGCCATCTTGGAAGGCAGAGAAACGATTAAGGCTATCCGTCTGTTGGAAATGCCTGCACCCGATAGAATTGAAGAATAATGGCAAAGAAAGTAATACCTCAGTCCAATTATCATTGCCGGGATTGTGCGCATAGTTACGACTGGCACGAAAAAGACTGGAAAGGCGAGTTCTTCATGTGCCGTTGTCCTTTCTTTAAATGGAGCAAGTTTTTGAACAGAGATATATGTGACAAGTTTAAGAAGAAGTAGTAGTGTATGGCAAAGCCTAAAATCCCCAACCAAAAGAAGAAGTATCAGGAACTCAACAACCGGCTGAATAGATATGTCGCCCTTGTTGAGCAAATCTACGATACCCTTAACTTGGAAGCCGCCAAAGCCGTGTCACGTACCGATTATTCCGCTGATAGCGACAAGCCGTTCAAGTGGGCTGACTATCCTCAAACAAGGAAGCAGATAGACGATATTCAGATGCAGTTCGTGGATGATATTCATACCGTCATTTATCGGGGAACGACCGAGGAATGGCAGAATAGTAACGAGGTGCAGGACTTGATGGCTGATAAGGTGCTGCAAGCATACGATGCTATTGTTGACAAGAAAAAGTACACGGTATTGTATCAGACAAACTCCGATGCGTTGAAGGCTTTTCAGAATAGGAAGGATAAGGGTTTTAATATATCAGATAAACTTTGGAACCAATCGACCATCTACAAAGAAGAACTGGAAGCTGCCATTTCCTGCGCCATCCAGAAAGGTACAAGTGTGATTACGTTGAGCAAGCAAATCTCCAAATACCTGCTCGATTTCCCATCGCTGCAAAAAGACTACAAAGAGAAGTATGGTAGTGCGAAGCATTTACTGGATTGCGAGTACCGCTCCATCCGACTGGCACGATCTGAAATCAACATGGCTTACCGGACAGCGGAAAATGAACGCTGGAAGCAGATGGACTTTGTAGTGGGCTATGAAATCAAGTTGAGCGGAAATCATAATTGCAAAGGTGTTCCAAACGGTCAGTTCTATGATGTTTGCGATGCGCTTGCCGGGAAATATCCCAAGGATTTTACTTGGGTTGGTTGGCACCCGAATTGTTATTCCGATGACAGCGAAGTGCTTACAAACAGAGGGTGGAAACTATTTAAAGATGTGCTTGATGATGATTTGATATTATCACTGAATCCCACCAACAGAACACCGGAGTGGGTAGAGTTTATGGATAGGCAGTGTTACCGATATAATGGTGATATGATACACTTTTTCAATAAGTCATTGGATTGTTTGGTTACGCCGGACCATAATATGGTTTATTTGAACAAGAATGATGGCAGGATAAAGAATTGCCAAGCTAAAGAGTACACAAAGGGGAAAGGGGCTTTTTATAGAGGATGCGAATATAACAACAGAGATATTGATTCTATTTCCATTGGTTCAAAAGTTATTCCGTTTGACTTATTCTGTGAATTTATGGGTTATTGGCTATCCGATGGAAGTACTATACGAAAAAGCCAAATTGTTCTTTCTCAGAATGAAGGAGAGCCAGCAAGGGATAGAATGAAGTTGTTGATAGAAAGGCTTGGATATAGAGTTGCAGAATACAAGGATGGAATATGTTTCTATTCTACTGACATTTGCCAATATTTGAAACAGTTTGGCGTATGTTATCAAAAGCACATTCCGCTTGAGATAATGAACGCATCAAAGAGACAGATATTTATATTCCTTGACGCATTTATTCTGTGTGACGGATATTCGCGACCTTTCAAATCATTTGTTGGAAACAGAGGCTCTGTTTATAGTTCTCAAAAAAACGAGCGAATGTATTTCACTACATCCAATCGTATGGCAGGAGAATTGTCGGAGCTTATATTAAAGATAGGAAGAAGACCATCGTTTGGTATCAACAAAGCTGGTGTGGTTCACAAACGAAATGGCGTTGAGATAAAATCGAACTATGATTGCTTTATTATACGTGAATGTTATTCTTCTACTGCCACTGTATTTGATAAAGAAGTATTACGTTATAATAGGTTTGTATATGACCTTACTCTGGAGAAAAACCATATTATGTATATCCGTCGCAACGGGAAATGCTTTTGGGGGTCTAATTGCAGGTGCTATAAAATCCCCATCCTCAAAACAGAGGAAGAGTTTTGGGCATGGGACGGGCGAAGTGCCGCTACGACTGAAAGTGTGAATGGGGTGAAAGATGTGCCGGATGGATTCAAGCAGTGGGTTCTATCTAACCAACAAAGAATCAATGAAGCAAAAAGAAGTGGAACGCTGCCGTATTTTTTGCTGAACAACAAATCTGCGCTAAATAAAATATCGTTAGAAAAGTCTGTCGATGAGATTCTTCTGAAAGCTAAAGCCGTTGGCGATGAGGTTCAAGATTTTGCAGAACATATCGCCAATAGGAATAATGGATTTGTCACTCCGATAAATTACAAAAGTGCGTCCTCTATAATAAGAAAGGTGACCACAGAAGGGATAACTCCATACGATATTAAGGATGCGGTTAGAACGACTATTATTGTATCAAAGGAGGATATAGAAAACACACTCAAGGATTTATCCATTGATGAATCTTTTATAAGGTTGAAAAGACAGGAGCCTAAATCCTTTATGGGGTATAGCGGTAATATTGTCAACATCAAAACATCTAACGGACTTATCGCCGAAATACAGGTGAATACTGCCAAGATGATTTACGCGAAGGAAGAGCCGGTTTATGCCAAACGCATATTAGGCGAGAAGCTATGGAACGAAATCTATGCGCAAACTGGAATAGAAGGAGGATTAGGGCACAAGTATTACGAACAATGGAGAGTGCTTGATAAGGCAAGCGAAAAAGCGATAGAAATAGCTAAAAAATCTGTTGATTATTACAGTAATTTCCAATAAAAATCACTATCTTTACATATAAATATGGAACAAAGTATATTAAGAAACAAGCTAATATCCGGCGAAACGGTTTATCTGTTGGACGATTTTGAGGAAGTTGCCATTCGACTTGTGTATAATGGAGGTAATACAAAATCCTACATCAAGCACAAGGGACGGAATGAAGTGGAAGTAGCTCAATCAAATGAAACCGTTTGTGGTATTGTTCTTGGAGGAAAGGAAATTTCAAAACATGAATATGATAAGTATTGATTCTTTATTAGAAAAAGCGCTTCAAATAGCAACAGATGCGCATATTTATCAAGTTGACAAAACTGGTAAGGCGTACATCTTCCATCCAATACGTGTTGCAAGCAGGTGTAATAATGATAATGAGCGCATTGTTGCTCTGCTGCATGACACGATAGAAGACACGGAAGTTACCGCTGACTATTTACTGATGGAAGGCTTTCCTCGCAATATAGTGGATGCTATTCTCTCTGTCACCCGTAACAAAGATGAAAGCTATGAAGATTTCATAAAACGCTCTCGATTAAATCCAATAGGCAGGCAAGTCAAGATACATGACTTGGAAGATAATATGGATATTACCCGGCTGAGTGAGTTGACAGAAAAAGACCTCGTTAGATTGAACAAGTACCTAAAGGCGTATAGGTATCTCAAAGAATAATACAATAACTACCATGTGATTAGAGCGGCTTCGGTCGCTCTTTTTTTGTCCGTTAAACCTTGTTTAACTCTTTGTTAATCAGTTGTTTACATTTGCATATATCCCTATAAATCAGTATCTTAGCTATATAAAAGAAAAGCAAAGTATAACTTAAAAACAGGAGATAGAACAATGGAAGCAACAAAGTATATCAATTCAAAAGGATTCGCAAAAGGAGCATTTATTTATAATGTCAAAAAAGATGGTTCGAGATATGCAACCCCTACATTCTACAATTTTGTAGGTGGTGAGAAAACAGCCGAAGATATTATCAAAAGACTTGAAGAATTGAACCCCAACAGAAAGTTCGAAAAAGCATAAATGATAAAAATAAGCGATATGACATTCAACGAATTTATGAAATCAACATTTGGTGTAGAAAGCTGCACTACATTTTGGTCAGACTTCGGAATAGCTGACCGATTCGGTATCAAAGCCGTAAAGGACACCTACAACCGTTCTAAGTATTTGATAAGCGATGTTAAGATGTGGACTGAGCTTTGCATCGTTCTCAATAAACGATGCTGGCAACATTACAGTAATGGTAATAACAAGTTATCAGCAGTTTATTCTGAATTGTACTACAAGGCAAGAGACCTCGCACTTGATACTTTCAAAGGAGAAGATTTTGATTACTTTTATAGAATGACAGATTAGATATGAACGCAGCAGAATTATTGAGGGAGGAGTTGCAAGCATCAGCTCCGTTTACAAAGGAAGAATTAATCGAACGGATTGTAAGAAAGATTAAGGCTTATGGCAGGGCTTCTTATATTTGCGACCGCCACATTAGAGAAACACAAATCACCGGCCCCGGAGATACAATACGTATGGCAGATGAGCAGGCTGCAACAGATTTTGCTCGTTCCGAGGGATTTCATGTATCATACGATTACAATAGTTATGGTGTTAGGTATATAATATTCACGCTTTGAGCAATGGAAAAGAAAGCAATTGAATACAAACTATCAGCCACAAAAGGTAATCTTGAACAAAAGAGAATCATTTCATCGAATGATGCTTCACAGTACGCAAGGAACTTCTATCACGAAGACCTGCTCATTTACGAAAGTTCGTTCATCATCATGTTGAATAATGCCAATAATGCCATTGCGTGGGCTAAGATTTCACAGGGTGGGGTTTCAAGCACATTGGTAGATACAAAGATTGTCGCAAAGTATGCCATAGACAGCTTGGCAAGCGGAGTTATTTTTGTACATAACCATCCTTCAGGAAGTAAGAAACCATCCGTACACGATAAAAACCTCACGCAGAAAATGAAAGATGCATTAAGATTATTTGATATTCAACTGATAGACAGTATAATTATAACTGAAAATGACTATTATTCGTTCCGGGATGAAGGAATGCTGTAAATCAATCATTAATCTCTAAAAATATACGCGATTTTATTTGAAAAACAAATAAATTGTGTATATTTGCGTTCGGAAGCATGTGAAGCTACATGCCACAGAACTTGTCGTGAAAACCATTGCTCAAAAAGGTGTTTTTAAGTTCTACGGAATAGTCTGCTGGCATGTGTGCTGCGCAGGCTATTTCGTTTTTAATAACTTAAATTCATTTCGCAATGAACAGAAAACAGCAAGTTTTTGTGAGGTTGAAACCGAAAATGAAGGCGTTCGGGTTCAACAAGAAGGAGTTGATGAGTGTCGCTGCCAAGATTGCCGACAATCTAACCTCCGAAGAAGATGCCTCCGAAGAGGATGTAAATGCAGAAATTGACGAACAGATTGATGCAGTTCTCCCTTACCTCCAAGTCAGCCAGTCTTTTGCTAATCGAGTAATCGAGGAAAATCGCAAGAAGAATGACGACGATAACGAACTCGATAACGATAATGACGATGAGCCGTCAAATCCCAACAATCGCCAGTCGAGTTCAAACAAGAAAAATCCCAAAGACGAAGAAAAGAAAGACGATGCTCCCGATTGGGCAAAAGGAATGATGCAGACCATCGAGACTTTAACGGGAAAGATTTCTGCTTTAGAGGGTGAAAAGACAACAACTACCCGAAAAGCCAAGCTCGAAGCCATTCTGAAAGATTCCGGCACATTCGGTACTCGTACATTGAAAAGTTTCTCTAAGATGAGCTTTGAAAATGATGATGAGTTTGACGATTTCCTTTCCGAAGTTCAAGAGGATTTGAAGGCTTACAACCAAGAACGTGCGGATGCAGGACTTGTGGTGACACCGCCTGCCGCCGGAGGAGGAAAGCCGAAAGAAAACGAGCCATTCAGCGACAACGAGATTGACGACATGGCTGATATGTTGTAACAATTAAAATGCAATCAAATGGGTGTAGTAGATGTAGGTTCTATGGAATCGTTCGGGTTTGGTAACGACCCGATTGTAATCAGAAAGCATATCGCCGGTATTCAAGGCGGCAAGGTGCTTGATGTAACCGGATTTACCGAAGAGTATATCCGTGCCGGTCATGTGATTATCCACGACACTAACAAAGACGTGTATAAGCCCATGCCCGTAAAAGATGGCAATTACGACACATTGCCGTCAAATTGTGAGTATGTAGGTGTGGCGGTAGCCACCAAGTCAGTAAAAGAGCCGTTCGTGGCTATCATGTACAACGGTGAGGTGAACGATGTGGCAAGCCCGTTCTCTATCGAGAGCATTAAGGCTGCATTAAAGACTGCCGTTCCGACATTGGTGTTCAAACACGATTAAAGAAAGGAGAATTTTAGATTATGAATGAATCATTATTTCAAGCGTATGTTGCTAAGTTTTTCCCTAAACTGCAACGATTGATTGAGAAGGTAAACGGTAAGAGAAATAGTAAACTTACTTACCTTCATAAAGGAGAGAATGCCATGTTGCGCCAAGAATATTCTCCAGACAACAAGTGGGAAAGCACAAGTGTAAATACTACGTATGTGGCTGCCGACTTTGTGGCTGTCGATTCTGAATTGCCAATCAAAAGCCGTGACAGTATAGCGTCCGCCAACGGTAAACTTCCTAAAATTGGTATGTCTAAGATTTTAAAAGAATCAGACATCAATAATATCAATGTTATGGAAGCGCAAGGAGGTAATGCTAAAACGATTGCCGGAAAGCTCGCTAATGATGGTGTCGCTTGCTCTGTTGGTATTGACGAGAGAAACGAATACAATTTCCTGTTCGCCCTCTCAAATGGATATGTAGCCATCAAAGACGAAGATAATCCGGATGCGTTGATGCGCCTTAATTTTAACTACTTCAAAGAAAACACCTTTGGAGCAACAGTTAAGGGAGAAATTTCTCTTGAAGATATTAAGCGTGTTATCAAAAAAGCTGATGCGGATGGAAATTCAATTATTGAAATTTGCATAGCTAAATCCGCTTACGACAAGTTGCGTCAGACACAAGCCGCCAAGGAACTTGTGGCAAATTATATCGGTCAGTCGTTTACCGCTGAAACAGTTCTGCCTACTCCTACAGGGACTAAGTTCAATGAAGCTTTCGCTGATGACAACAACGGTATCACCTTCAAAATCATCGATCGTTCCGTTGTTGTCGAAGAGAACGGCAAGAAAAATCCCAAGAAGCCGTGGAACGCAAACCGTTTAATCTTTATTTGTAATGACGTAGTCGGTACTTTGGTTTACGGTCGCCTTGCAGAACAGACTAACCCTGTCAAGAATGTTATCTACCAGCTTGTAGATACATTCAAGCTGATTTCCAAATACTCATTGGTGAATCCATTGCGTGAAGTAACCGCAGGACAGGCTTTTGTAGCTCCGATAATCGAGGATGTTGACCAAATCTACATTTACGATTTTTCCGAAGGTCAAGAAGTTAACACTACGGAAGAAACCAAAGATACCACAGATGTAAAAATCACTCTTTGGGGAACGACTTACAAGAAGCCTGAAGTTATCGCTGCTTTGAAGTCCATTACCGGTGACCGCATTTCTTCCAATATTACTGATGCTAGGTTGATTGAAAAAGTCAACGAATTGAGTGATGAACAGGAAGAAGTTCTGAAAGCTGCTGTTGAATCCGCAAAAGCGACTGCGTAAGCTATGAAGACAATAATGCAGGTACTGAAAGATGAAGTCCACTACAAGCTAAGTAGTGGCTTCTTCGAGAACCGTTTACTTGAAAGAGGACTTAATGGAGATGATGAATGCACCATTGATATCTTCAAAAGCAAACCATTCAAAGGTGCTGTTGCCGATTGTCTTGCAAGTCTTATCCAAGCTCCCAACTTTACTGAAGGGGACGTTTCTTTCAGCCAATCAGACAAAGATAAAATACTGGCTCTTGCCAATAGCATATACAACTCCATAGGTGAGACTGACAAGCTTGTTGGCGAGCCGGTAGTTTACATAGGAAGATAACTCATGATACTTGATGACAGACCTCACAGACTTCAATACCAAGTAACCACTCCTGGTTACGAGGATGAGAATGGAGATTACCACGAAGGCGAAAGCCATTACGAAGGTGATATTCCATGTCGGCATGTTCCTTCCGGGAAAGCTGAGGAAAAGGAATTTGAGGATGGTGTTGTTAGAAAGTATTCAGCTGTTGTCCGATTGGATACTGATTGCCGTGAGTTCTCTATCGGTGATAGGATAAAGCTCATCCTTCTTGGAGGAATAGAGCGTGAATATGAAGTGAAAGGTTTTCATCGCTATCAACTTTGTGCTAAACTATGGGTATAAGAATGACTACTCCCATGAGCGAGATTAACGCTGCCATCCAAGCAGAGATAGAACGTGCCGATATGCTAACTATACGTGCGCTTTCCCTTCTTGGCGAGATGTGCGTTATTGAAGCGAAGGACAGACCGCAGGAATCAAGCTGGTATGACCAGTCGGGTAACTTGCGCAGTTCTATTGGCTATGTTATTGTTCGTAATGGGAATATAGTTACGTATTCAGAGTTTAATCAAGTGAAGCAAGGCAGCGATGGTGTAAAGGAAGGCAAAGAACTTGCGCAGGAACTTGCAAAGAAGTACATAAGTGGATATGCGCTTATCGTTGTTGCAGGAATGAACTATGCCGAACTTGTGGAAGCTATGGATAACAAGAATGTTCTCGCATCCGCAGAACTGTTTGCAAGACAAGAAATGCCTAAGATGATGGCTAAACTTAAAACTCAAATCGCATCATGATGAAGTCTGACATTGAAATCAAGGATGACATTTACAAGTTCATCAAAGGTTCTGCCCTTGAAAAGGCTGTTACCGGGAAATTAAAAAAGACCAAGCGACCTGCTAATTCAGATAAGGAAGACATTGTTATATCCATTCTCGATAACGGTTCCGGTCAAATGCAAGAAGCTTTCGTGAATGTGAATATCTACGTGCCCGATGATATGCGAGACGGTCAAGCGGAAGAGAAATCCATACGCTTGCGTGAATTGTGCAAGATTGCCTATACTCTTCTCGAAGTAGGGCGTGGAGAAAGCTACCGCTTCACGCTTGCTAAACAAAGGGTGCTTGAAGTGAATGGGAAAAACGAACACTTCATTAATAATGAGCTATTGTATAAACAAGTAAATGAATAATAGATTATGCAACTGACATGGGGAAAACCCACAATTAAAATCGGTAAGTTGGGCGCAAATGGTGCTACACCTACCACATGGATTGATATTCCTACTCCTGTAGAAAACTCAACAAAGTTGACACCTACAAAAGGGACAAAGAAAGAAGCCAAAATTGAAGGCGGAGAGAATGAAGCTGTTAAATACAACGCCAACACCTATGCTATGGAGTTTGAAATCAGAATGGGTGAAGGTCGTGAGAAACCTGTTGAGGATGTTGACGGTGTTATTGAAGGTGAGTACGTTTTGAAACTTCAGCCAGAAGAGAAAACTCTCAAAGGGATTATTATTGACAGATGCGTTTTATCTGCAGAAGATACATGGGATGCTGAAAACGGTACTAAGATAAAGTATACTGTTGACGTATTGAAACCAGCATCCGGGAATCAAATAAAACATGAAGTCGTAAATTTTAATGGTGCCGGCAGCCTTAAAGTAATCATCTCCGATGATGGTGGTGCTGGCGCATGGAAACTGTCGACTGAAACAGACTGGCATAATAGCGGTGTGCAAATAACCGCACCGAAGGGTTCTGTTACAATCCAATACAAGGATGTGACTGGTAAAACGAAACCTACCCAAACTTCTGCTACAATCAAAGAAGGAGAGGTTGTGGAGATTACAGCTAAATATACTGTTTCTTCTGGTGGGTAAGTTTTCAGTAGAATAATCGACAAGCGGAAAGACGCCCTTTGCAGGTTGGAGGATAAACCTGTATTATGCGGAATTTGTGTAGTGACAGCACGTATGCTATCCAAGTATAAAGCAATGGTTTGAATCCATTATTCCGCTCTAATACTTATTCGTTATGGAAAATAAAGAATGCATAGAAATGGATATTGCCGATTCCGTTATGGAGAGACCAACTGGTTTTAACATTGGTAGTCGGTCTTTTTTTATTTATCCTCCGACACTCGGAAAAACCTATCTGCTTGCAAGACTATTCAAAGAATTAGATGCCAACCAGCAGATTGTAGCTGCCAATCCTTATATGGAAGCTATAAGACTGTGCAATACAAAAAAAAACATTGTCTGCCGGATATTATCATATAGCACATTCAACAGGAAGAAAGACATATTCAACAATACTAAGATCGCCGAACGTGCTGATTTCTTCTGTGAAAACTTGGATTTGGAAGAACTCGCTACATTGCTTGTGCTCATATTGACGAGTGATAATCTGGAAACTTATATCGGTTACTTCGGTATAGACAAGGAGCGAAAGGAGCGAAAGCGTATTGCAGACATAAAGAAAGATAACGGAAGTATTACCTTTGGTGGTAATAGTGTATATGGAACGTTGATTGATTTTGCCTGTCAACGCTACGGATGGACGATGGATTATGTTGTATGGGGTATCAGCCATATTAATCTTAGAATGTTGATGGCTGATGCAATCACCGCCATTTATTTGAATGCGGAAGAGAGAAAACAGCTAAACATCTTTGATAATAAAGAATACATTAATGCCGATGACCATAGAAATGAAGAACTGATCAATAAGATTCTTAGTGATTGAAATATTGTAAATAGAACATTTTTCCATTGAATTGTCAGAAAAATCACGGGGGCTATAATTTTACAACAAGAAAAATAGAACATAAATCATGTTACGCTACATGATACCCAATAAATCGAAAAGACTATGGCAGGATTGCATTTTGACATAACTGGAGATAATTCAAATCTCCTTCGCAAGTTGGAGGAATCGCGAAATGGAGTGCGATCCACTTCTAAGCAGATAGAGGATAGCGGAATGAGCATTGAACAAATGTTTGGACGTATGACTACCGCTGCCGCTGCATTTGGTGTCAGTTTAGGAGCTAAACAACTCGTAAGTGATATAACCCGTGTACGTGGTGAGTTCCAGCAATTAGAGGTTGCTTTCAATACTATGCTTGGTAGTAAGGAACAGGCAGATACACTAATGTCACAATTGGTTAAAACTGCTGCTATCACCCCATTCGACTTACAAGGCGTAGCCAATGGTGCTAAGCAATTACTTGCTTACGGCACAGCTGCAGAAGATGTAAATGGAACTCTTGTCAGATTGGGAGATATTGCAGCTGGGCTTTCGATTCCTTTAAATGACCTTGTTTGGCTGTATGGAACTACAATGACGCAAGGTAGGTTATTCACGCAGGACCTACGACAATTCCAAGGTCGTGGTATTCCTCTTGCTGATGAGCTTGCCAAACAGTTCGGTGTTGCTAAAGATAAAGTTGGAGAATTGGTTACTGCCGGAAAAATAGGTTTCCCAGAAGTACAGAAAGCTATTGAATCCATGACCAATGAAGGAGGTAAGTTTGGTGGACTTATGGAAGCTCAATCAAAAACCATCACCGGGCGGATAAGCAACATTGAGGATGCAATCGCTACCATGTTTAACCAGATAGGCAAGGAAAATGAAAGTATAATCAATGGTGCACTTTCTGGCGCATCTTATCTTGTTGAGCATTGGCAGGAGGTTGCCATTGCTATAGAATCCGCCGCCATTGCTTATGGTACGTACAAAGCTGCCGTCATGACTACTGCCGCCTTGCAAGGAGCTGAGCAGACGTTAAAAGTCGATGCTGAGATTGAAGGATTAAGATCCTTATTAGTAGTTAAGGAAGAATCCAAAAATGCTGATATCGCAGCAGCTGTTGCTAGTGGCAGATTAAAAGAAAGTAAAGCAGCCGAACTAACTATGCTCCGTGAAGAACTCGCTTTAAAAATATCCTCACTTGAAGCGCAGAATACATTGGCTGAAAAAGAATATGCCAATGCACTGCTTAATGCCACTACTGCAGAAAAGAGGTTGCAATCCGCACAGGATGCTGTTGATGGTATGGATGATTGGATTGCACGTGCGGAAGACTTAGGAAACACCGAACTCGCTAACACATACCGCACACAGCTTGCTGAGAAAAGTACCGAACTTCAATCTGCCGCTATCGCCCGAAATTCAGCACAGAAAGCATTGAATGATGCTGCTACCAAGAAGAAAACCACATCAGAAGCATTGAATACCGTTACCGTTCAAGCGAACACCGTTGCAAACCATGCCAATACCGCTTCAATGAACATCATGAAGCTTGCCGCCATTCAACTAACTGCCATTCTGAAAGGTATGTGGGCAACCCTTATGGCTAACCCTTTGTTTCTTGTAATAGGTGCATTTGCAGGTCTTGCCTTTGCTATTTATAAGGTTGCTACTGCTGAAACAGAAGCAGAAAAAGCTACTCGTTTGTACAATGAAGCTATTGATGAACAACAGAAAAAACAGGATGAATACAAAGAAAAGATTGACGCACTGATCAAGACAATAGATGATAGTACCAAATCAGAGGGAGAAAGGCTGCAAGCGTTTGAAGCGTTGAAATCTGAATATCCTACTGTTCTCAATAATCTTCTTACTGAAGCTGAATATTTAAAAGACATTCTTAAGTACAAGAAACTTATTGCGGAAGAAGATAATAACCGTGCTAAGAAATCTGACGCTGAAATACTTGAAGAAGCTAAAAGTAAGTTAGAATATTACCAAAGAGTACGAAAGAACGGGACGTCTACATCTTTGGTGGATATGGACGGTAACGGTTGGGCTACCGATAATGTAGACGATGCAATCAAAGCACAACAAGAGATTGTAAACAAAGCAATAGCAAAAGTTGCCAGCCATGATGTGACTTCATTTCTTGGTAACATCAAAGATATGAAAAATGAAGATATTGTTTCTGTCATTGATGGAATCAACAATTCTTTAAAAGCACTCGGAAAGAGTGGTGATAATGCTATTGCCATTGTTGCAGAACTTGGTGGAGAGTTTTCTAAACAGCAGTTATCAACCATTAAGAACGCACTTGAAACAGAGCAAAAATCACGATCAACAGAAAAGAACACAGGTAAGGAATGGAGTGAGAAATATAAGAACGCATATCTTATTGCAAAGAAAGAACTTGATGATTTCCTTAATACAAATAACTCTTTGACCGAGATTGAGTACGAAAGAAAATTGAAGGAGCTTACTGACAAAAAAGATGAAGCGGAAAAGAAATACAGAAGCGTTGGAGGTGTAACTGGCAGCTCTCTCTCCAAACAAGAAAACCAAGCCAAGAAAGAAGCTGAAAAGAAGAAAAAACAACAAGAACAACTTTCCGAACAACTCCTGTCTCTCCGTCGCAAGAACCAGCAGGATGAAATCAGCCTTATGGAAGAGGGAACGGAGAAGAAACTGAAACAGATTGATTTGGACTATCAAAAGGAGCTGGATGCAATCAAAAAGCATGAAAAAGATTTAAGCGAAAGACAAGGTGGAAAATTGACACAAGAACAGGCTTTGGAAATTTCCGCTCGTTACACTAATGCCGAGAATAAAAGGGATAAAAATATTGCTGATGTGACCAAAGAGCAGCTTAAGGCCGAACAACAAGCTTTGAACGACTATTTGAAAGAGTATGGTACATTTCAGCAGCAAAAATTAGCTATTACTCAAGAATATGCTGAGAAGATAAAGAAAGTGCAGGAAGAAGGTGGAACAAATGGCGCACAAATTAAGCTGCTAGAAAAACAACGTGACATTGCCATCCAAAATAAAGAAACCGAAGCTATAAAAGCCAATATAGATTGGGCAACTGTATTTGGTGAATTTGGAAGTATGTTTAATGATATGATCAAACCCGCACTTGATGAAGCTAAAAAATATATTCAGACTGATAAATTTAAAAATTCAGACCAGGCAAGCCAGAAATCATTGATTGACGCTATTAATCAAATGGAAAAGTCTTTAGGCGGTGCAGGCGGAATCAATTTTAAGAAACTTGGTCAAGACGTAAAGGCATACCAATTGGCAGAGCAAAATCGCATCCTTGCTGTTGATAATGAAACTGCCGCCCTTGAAAAATTGAAAAAGGCGCAAGATGACTATGAAAAAGCAATAAAGAGTGGGGATGATGCAGAAAAGGAAAGTGCTAAAAATGCCCTTGAAACAGCTCAACAAAATGCAAATGCGGCATCTATGAACGTCCAAGCTCAAACAAGTGCTGCTAATGAAAATCGACAAAACCTAACTAACACCGCAACAGCTTTAAAGGTTAATATGGAAAATGTAACAGAAGGACTTTCTAAACTTGCATCCGGTGGTATAAAGAGCGCATACGATGGACTGATACAATCCAGCAAAGGTGTTGGAGGTGCTTTTGAAAAGGTTGCAAACAAAATAGAGAAAGTGCCTATCATAGGTTGGATAGTTTCAATTATTGATATATTTAAAGATGGACTGAGTGAAGTTGTCGGTGGTTTACTTGATGCTGTATTTAATGCAGTAAGCGGAATCCTTAGTGATGTTTTGAAAGGAGATTTTTTTGTTACATTAGGCAAATCTATACGAGATGGTGTAGGTAATATCCTTAATTCAATTACTTGGGGTGGATGGGATTCATGGATGAGCAAAATTAGTGGAAGCAACGCTAAAGAAGTTCAAGAAGCCATTGACAGATTAACAGACCGTAATGAAACATTAGAGAAATCCATTGATCGACTTACCGATGTAATGGAAAAATCTGCTGGAGTTAAGTCTATATCAGCATATGAACAGGCATATAAATATCAACAGGAACAAATAGCCAATACCCTTAAAATAGCCCAAGAACAGGCAAGATATTCCAACTCCCATCATAGCTGGAAATATTATATGGAATGGACTGATGAACAACTACGTTGGGCTCGTAAGAATGTAGATAATAACTTCTCCGGTACGGAATCTTTGTGGGGGTTAAGCCCGGAACAGATGAAATTACTTTTAAGTAATGCCGATATATACGAGCAAATTAAAAGTGCTGGCAAGGGGGGATATGGTGGTCGTGTTATGGAAAAGCTTGAAGCCTACGCAGACCAAGCAGGTAAATTGGATGAGCTTACAGAAAAAATCAATGAATCTATTATGCAGATTTCTTTTGATGGTCTTAGGGATAATTTTCTCGAATCTTTGATGGATATGGATAAAGACGCTAAATCTTTTTCAGAGGATTTTTCCGAATATATGCAACGTGCTTTGCTCAATTTTTCGATGGGAGATTTATTTGATGATGAACTGAAAGCGTGGTATAATGGTATTGCAGATTTAATGAAAGAACAAAGCGGGAAGCTTACTAAGAAGCAGATAGAAGATGCGAGAGAGGATTACGACTTGATGGTTCAAAAAGCCATGGATGAAAGAGATAGGCTTGCTGAAATAACTGGATACACAGGTGGTTCTTCCTCATCTTCCCAAGAGTCCACAAAGAAGGGATTTGCCGCAGCTTCGCAAGATTCAATTGAAGAGCTTAACGGACGTTTTACAGCCTTGCAAATTGCCGGAGAGGAAATAAAGAATGCTATGCTTTCCATGCTTTCTGTTGCCAATATACTGTCTGTCTCTGTGAGTAACAATAGCATAACGCTTATAGAAATAAAGAATTTGATGATAACATCAAACAGCTATCTTGAAGACATCTTAGGATATACAAAGAAAATCCTTGACAGTTTTTCTATCAAACTTGATAGTATTAATAAGAATATAGAGAAAGCCATTTAATATGAAAGGAGAATTGTTTATAAATGGGAAAGATGCTTATACTACTTGGGGCATAAGCATGGACGACACTTCGTTGTCGGCGTTAATGACACCTGCACCTAACAAGGAATTTACAGAGAATGTTAGTCGTTTGAATCATGGAAAGTCTGTGCTTACTGATGGTGTGAGGAAAGATGAGCGTAATCTAACATTGCAACTTAATCTTACTGCTCCTGACAGAGATGTCTTTTTTGTGAGATATGAGAATTTTTGTAAAGAATTGGATAATGGTGTTTTGGAAATAAGGACTAAATACCAACCGACAATCTTGTATCGGACTATCTATTTATCTTGTAGTCAGTTTAGTCAATTTATGCAAGGTATAGGAAAATTCGTATTAAAACTAAACGAGCCAGATCCCACGAATAGAAAGTATTGATATCTTATTTGTTATTCAAATAAAAATATTACTTTTGTGGTGAACATCGTATGAAGGTGTACGAAACTTATGATAGACATCAAAGACATATCCGGCAATCTCCGTTTTTCTACCCCTATCAATGAGGGAAGCAAGCGGAAGTTCTTATTGATGAAGGAGGACTACATTACATTGAAGTTCTCTCTAGCCAATCCTGTGTACTTCCAATTAGGAGATGGAGTAGATAATGATCTCGGAATATTCGAACTTGTAGACCTGTATAAACCCGCCTACAATACGACTACAGGAGCCTATGATTATGAACTTCGTCTTGATGCCTATTATTGGAAGTGGAAGAACAAGAAGTTTTTCTACACGCCCGAGGCTACCGGAAGAGAAGCCGGATGGAATCTCACCGCTCCTCTTAATGTCCATCTGAATGTCTTTCTTGACAACTTGAAAGCACTCGGATACAAGTTCAGAAAAGAAGAGTTCACATACGAAATTGATAATACGGTAGCGAACACTTCCAAACTCGTTTCATACGATAATGTGAATCTGATAGACGCTCTTACCCAAATGGCGGAGACTTGGGAGTGTGAATGGTGGATAACAGAACACGTTATTCATTTCGGCCGTTGTGAATACAGCTCCCCGGTAGACTTTAAAGCTGGTGATTTAACGGACACGGAGAACGTCAATGTCAACTCCATGCAGAGAAGTGACAGTCAGACCACATACGCAACCCGTGTTTATGCTTTCGGTTCTACTCGTAATATTCCTGCCAGCTACCGGAAGAGTCTGATCTTTGACGTGAAGAAGGTCGATGGGAGGATCATATCTGATACCGCAAGACCATTGAGCAATATATTCTTTCCATCTTCTACAAAGATTGAAGGCGGTCTCTATCTAAAGTTTCCCCCTTATGGAATGTACAACTTTCCTGAGAGCCAGTCAATAGCGTCGAAAACTGACCAAAAAACATTTTCAGGTCTTTTATCTGGTGGAAAATACAAAATAAAAGTCACCAGTTTTTCTTGCGAATTTCTTGGCGGAGATAGAACCGATGGTCTTAAGGATTTTATAAAATTAGAAGTATGGCTTACATATAACACCCAAGGTGAGGTGAAACAGTTAGCTATTTTATCAGAAGAAAAAAGTATCCCTCAAACTCCTGCCGGTACAAAAGTCTATTTGGATATTCCTAGTAAAGAGATAGAGTTCGTATTGCCGGATGATTCCAGTGAAATTATTATTGCCACGAAATGGAGCGCCAAACGAGTGCGTTCCACCGATTCTTATAATGTTGGAATGTATGCCCTCAATTACGTGCCTGTCCGAGCGTATTCCAGTCCCGTTATTGTGACTTTCCTTTCGGGCAGCAATGCTGGCAAATCATATCAGGCTATATATAATGCGACTTTCTTGCCTGAACCGGATAGTAACTTCATATTTCTTCCCGAAGGTGTCACTGCTTCTATAGGAGACAGATACACGATTAATAACATCATAAAAGGAAAAGTCCCCGATAACTATTTCAGCAAGGATGATAAGGAACTGACTTTGAACGGTGTTGTTCAAAAACGCCTTATGCTGCCGGAGGGTATTCCTTATGTAGACGCTTACAGATACAGTCCCACGGGGGAACGGATCGACATAGGAGATGAACGTTACGATAACCCGGATAATGTTGAAATGCCGATAGAGGAAGCGGTTGAGGAGATAGTTATATTTGAAGATGAATATCCCCAGTATATTGGCAACACGGATATTGTTCCTAAACCAAAGGATGGAAAAGATGATAATGGGGATAAATATCCTATCTACACATTCAAAGATACAGAACTGAAAAACTTTACGAAGGATTTTCGTTTGAATGGAGAGTTACGTCTGATTTTCCAGACAGGTAAGCTTTCTGGGCTTGATTTCGAGATATCTATCAAGGAAAGCGATAATACCGGAACAACTTTTGAAATAATACGTAATGATGATTACGGCCGTTATCTTCCGGATGATATTCTTTTTCCTCAAGCAACGCATATGGAAGATGGCAAGGAAGTCCCGGCAGATACTTATGTCCTTTACGGCTTTGATACAGCTTTTATTTCTGAACAGATATTGTCTGATTCTGAACAAAAGTTGCTTGAAGCTACCAAGAAGTATGTAAAGAAGTCTATGATTGATCCATCCACCTATGATTGCGAGATGGACGCTGATTTCATTTATAATAATGGTAACATTCGTACCTATGAGGTAGGTGATAAGATAAACCTCATCAATAGGGCTTATTTTACAAACGGTCGTCAATCCCGCATTATTGGTTTCGAGTGGTCGTTGGATATTCCATACGATCATCCTATATACACAGTTGGTGAAACAGCCGCTTATTCTCGTATCGGTGAGATAGAAAGCAAGCTTGATAATCTTACTTACAAAGGTCACTCTTACTCCGGAAGTGTTGTCGGTGGAGGTGGAACCAGCGTATACGTCATAGGAGTTAACGATAAAACCTTGCCGTCCGACAGAAATGTATTTTCTTCAAGAAAGAGCCTTGCTACGTTTCTTCGTAAAGATCAGGAGGATACGACAGATTATCTGTTGAAACTTCTAGGGGGAATCATGACCGGTAAAATAGAATTGGGAGATTTTACTCCCGGCACATTGGGTTCCGGTGGAATTATTCAAGTAGATGCTGACGGTAAAACCTATCTTGAGGTGGATAAGGCCTATTTTCGTATGAAAGCAATCTTCGATTCGTTAGTAATAAAGGATGCGCAACACGTCTCAGGTGAGCAGATAATTACTAATGCCAGCATAGAATGTACGAAAGTGGATAATGTAGCGGAGTTTGCACTTTATGATGTCAACGGGTGTGAGTTGTACGATATCAACGGGGTACAACTATACTCATCCGAAAAACGTTATCGTTGCTATTTCACCGCTGACGATGGAGAACAAGCGATATTAAGCCAGTTCGTTGCCGGTGACTTTGCGATGTGCCGACAATTCAATATAAAAGCCGGAGTTTACGATGGCGTGTCCAACAGATACTATTGGCGCTATGTGATGGAAGTCGGTGATAACTACATCGACTTATCCATAGAAGACTGTGATGCCGGAAGCGATATCCCACAGGCTGGTGATACCATTATCCAGTTAGGGAATCGTACAGATGTGAGCAGGCAGAACGCCATTATCATGTCGTCTTATGGCGAGAACGCACCTTTGAAACAGATGTTGCAAGGTATTGATTCCTATTCCCTCGCAGATAAAGTGATTCTTGAAGAAGGGTTTGATAGGGTAACTAATCAGGGATATACAAAGAATTACGGACGCAGCTATGTTGGTGACAGAGATAAAAAATCTTATCTGGAATATGTTCCAGGTAGTGGTCTTGAAGCTCGTTGTTCTATTAAGGGGATTTCTGATGATGGTAACTCGGTTTATGACCTTCGACCGGATGGTACTTGCTTTTTTGGAAAAACGGATCCGGATAGTGGAAAGAAAACAGGAATAATCCAGGGAGTAGATTGCTTCATTGGTGGCTCTAAACGAACTGGAATATTTGCCGTTGTTGATGATGAAGTGGTATTTGAGCTCGATCCCGTCACTAAGCAATATAAGTTTATCGGTGAAGTTTATTCTGATAAAGGTAAAGTGGGTGGTTTTGATATTGATAGTTATATCTTGGAAAACAAGAGTGGTCAAAATGCTTTAATTAGGATCACCAATGATTATCGCAAGACCACTGCTGCTTTGGGAAATGCGATTCCTGGTATCACAGGATTTGGATGCGGCTCTTATTTTGAGGCGAGCAAAGCAGGGGATTCCGACAACAGGGCTGTTATGATAAGGGCTACCGGAAGCACGTATGAATTTTGGGGAGGTGGCAATAGGAATATCTGTATAGATGCAGTCGGAGGAAGCTATTGGCGAATGAACGAGGGGGATCATTGGTGTATGCCTGGTGTTCTGTCGTATGTTTACTTGGAGGTATGGTACAATGGTGGAAATCCGACTTTAAATCAAAAAACATGGGGGAATGGGATAGAATTTGTGAGTATAGGATACGAAGGAGCTTCGCCCGGAGCCGGAAACAATTACATTGTGATAAAATACAGGTGCAGTCACGACAGGGTGATGTGTATACCTCAAAATATGGGAATGGATTGGAATGGATTAAGTAAGTGGGGATTGACTCCTTGTGTTGAATCGATCAATGATATTGTAGTCCAAGCCAATCCTCCGACTAGAATGGCCAGATTTACTTTTTGGAGCAATGATGGTAGCAAATATATCCCGAATAAGTCATTGTATGTATTTATAGGAGAACCTAACAACTCTTAGTCTCAGAGATTTATTAAAGTAAAAACAATATGAAAGGATTGGATGAATTATTTGTAGTCGCATGGATGTTGTTCGGTATCCTGTTGACACCACTATTTTTTATCGCATTTGATTTCTGGGCTGGAACACGGAAAGCGAAACAACGTGGCGAACCTTTGATGAGTGACAAGTTCAAACGCACTGTAGACAAGATAGCAAGATATTATAATGCTCTTCTTGCTCTTGTCGTGGTTGACTGTATGCAGATGGCCGGAATCTGGTATCTGGATAACTATTATGATTATCGGATACCTATCTTCCCGTTTATCACATTACTCGGGGCTTTTGGTGTTGCCGCCATCGAAGTGAAATCCATCTACGAGAAAGCTGAAGAAAAGGAACGCAGGGAGATGAAACAGGTTGCCGCTTTGGCAGCTGAGATTGCAAAGCACAAGGCGAATCCAGAGGATATAGCCAAAGCGGTAGTAGATTACATGAATAACGGATTTATGAAGGAGGAAAAGAAATGAAAGTGCTAACGATTATTTTGGCGTTTTTTTTTGAAATCAGTTTTATATTCTTCTTTTATTTCCGTGAAATTAAGTATACGAAAAATAATATAATAGGAAACAACGATTCCGTGCGATAATAAGAGAAATAGAATTACTGGTTCCCATATACCGAAACCAAAGATGTTTGGAAAACATACACAAGTAGACGTAGTTACTATTTGAGGTATTATTACATGAAATAACCTAATGTTTCTCTCAATATTGGAGATAGCTATGGATACAAGTAAGCTGAAAAAGGTTATAGTGACTGAGCATATTGAGGCGGATATAGAAAATACTATTTGAACAAATAACTCTAAAATTTTAAAAGAAGGAATATACAGATATAATATAGTATATGCTAACGGAAGAGTTATACAGAATGACGTGAAGAGGATTTTCTGTTCTTTGTCGTAGAAGTCAATCAATTTATTTATATCCATAGTGTGTTTTTGGGAGTAAAGTTAATAATTAATTAATAAAAGATGAAATGATAGTACTAATTGATAATGGTCATGGTGAGAATACTAAAGGCAAACGTTCACCGGACGGAAGATTAAGAGAATGGGCGTATACAAGGGAAATTGCCGATAGGGTAGTGCTCGGATTACGTAAAAAGGGAATTGATGCGGAACGCATTGTGAAAGAAGATTCGGACGTTCCTTTGTCTGAGAGATGCAGACGTGTGAATGCCATCTACAAAGATACTGGGAAGAAGGCAATTCTTGTCTCTATACATTGTAATGCTGCCGGTAATGGCACAAATTGGATGAATGCGAAAGGATGGAGTGTGTATGTGTCTAACAATGCGTCGGCCAGCAGTAAAAAACTTGCTGAATGCTTATCGGAAACGGTGTTGAGTATTGGTATTCCTGTACGAAAACCGTCTCCGAACAAGTTATATTGGCAACAGAATCTCGCCATGTGCCGGGATACGAATTGTCCGGCTGTCTTGACTGAGAATTTCTTTCAGGATAATAAAGAGGACGTGGAGTTTCTATTGTCGGCACGTGGTAAGGATGCGGTCGCCAAGATACACATCGAGGGAATCGCTAAATACCTGGGATTATGAAAGCCTTGATTTATATAACCATATTCCTGATGTCGGGAATATGGTTTGCTTCATGCCTGACTTCTCGGAATATGGAAACTCAAAAACAAATTGACTATTCAGGAGACTTTCAATATCTACGGAAGATAATTGAAGAATTGAGAATAGACCTCAGTAAACAAACGAAGATTGTTAATGACCGGCTAAGTAATCTGAAAGTGGAGAACACGACAGTTTATTTGTCTGATCCGGATTCAACCGGCAGGCAGCATATAGTCAAGGAAAGTACTACTACCGCTTCCAGACAGGAGCAGGAAAGGACTGAAGTAGATGAAACATTGTCTATAAGCTTACAACAGTTCTCTAACCGGCTGGATACTATAAGCGATAAGGTAACTGCCTTGCTGAATCAAAAAGAGAGAGTTGTCGAGCTTTCTTGGTGGGATTTACATAAGGACGCAATTCTCACTTCACTTGTATTGGTTACATTGTTCGGATTGTATAAACTAAAAAACACATAAAGTTATGGCAGGAGAAAAATATAATATTCAACTTGAAGCGGCGGAAATATTCAATAGACTTGTTAAAGTTCCGGAACTTGTTCAAGGGTTAAATGAGCTGTTGCAAAATTTTAATTCTCATAATCATGATACACGCAACGATGAGCGTTATCAGCCGTTAGGCAATTATGCCGCTTCGGTTCATGAGCATCAAGCGTCTGATATTCAGGAAACAGCAGACAAAAAAGTCATGACTGCGGAGGAAAGAAATATACTAAGTACTCTCGGAACTAAGTACGCCAAAGCAGACTTTTCAAATGTTATTACAAAAGCCCT
>ERZ791858.205-NODE-205-length-67421-cov-7.107057_pt1 | contig 67421 bp, 65 predicted proteins | sample MGYA00510284_ERZ791858 | MGnify/ENA primary metagenome ERZ791858 (study PRJEB30046, sample SAMN00792077) | human gut metagenome | study: EMG produced TPA metagenomics assembly of the A metagenome-wide association study of gut microbiota in type 2... | reverse complement strand
TATAACTTTTTATGTTATTTAGCATAAAAACGAACTTTTTTCTCTACTTTTGCAGGATAAAAGTCTATTTCTTATGCAACCATCAAGTACTGAATTGATTCTGATTCGAGTTACCGGCGAAGATCGTCCGGGGCTTACCTCATCCGTGACCGAAATATTAGCTAAATACGATGCTACTATCCTCGATATCGGGCAAGCGGATATTCATAATACGCTATCACTAGGCATTCTTTTCAAGAGTGAAGAAAGACATTCCGGATTTATCATGAAGGAATTATTATTCAAAGCATCCTCTTTGGGAGTAACCATCCGGTTCGAACCAATTACAACCGAGCAATACGACAATTGGGTAGGTATGCAAGGCAAGAACCGCTATATCTTGACGGTGCTTGGCCGCAAACTGTCTGCGCGTCAAATATCGGCAGCCACCAGCGTATTGGCAGAGCAAGGAATGAATATCGATGCAATCAAGCGCCTGACGGGTAGAATCCCTTTGGATGAATGCGATACGGAGGCACGCACACGCGCTTGCATAGAATTCTCAGTAAGAGGTACTCCCAAAGACCGCATCGCCATGCAAGAAAGCCTGATGAAGTTAGCCAGCGAACTGGAGATGGACTTTTCTTTTCAGTTGGATAATATGTATCGACGTATGCGCCGTCTGATCTGCTTTGACATGGATTCCACACTTATCGAAACCGAAGTTATTGATGAGCTCGCCATCCGCGCCGGCGTAGGCGATGAGGTAAAGGCCATTACGGAAAGCGCCATGCGTGGCGAAATAGACTTTACCGAAAGCTTTACCCGCCGCGTAGCCCTATTGAAAGGACTCGATGAATCCGTCATGCAGGAGATTGCAGAAAACTTACCTATCACAGAAGGAGTAGACAGACTAATGTATGTATTGAAGAAGTATGGCTACAAAATAGCAATTCTGTCGGGAGGTTTCACCTATTTCGGCCAACACCTGCAAAAGAAATATGGTATAGACTATGTATATGCGAATGAGCTGGAAATTATTGATGGAAAACTCACCGGACGTTATTTGGGAGATGTGGTAGACGGAAAGCGCAAAGCCGAACTACTCCGTTTAATTGCCCAAGTAGAAAAAGTAGATATTGCGCAAACCATTGCCGTAGGCGACGGGGCCAATGACCTCCCCATGCTGGGAATTGCCGGATTGGGGATAGCATTCCATGCCAAACCCAAAGTAGTAGCAAATGCCAAACAGTCTATCAATACCATCGGACTTGATGGGGTGCTCTATTTTCTTGGATTCAAAGATTCTTATTTGAATATGTAATTAGACCGAAAAATAAATTATCTTTGCGGACAAATAAAATAACAGAATGAAGTTTTCCGAACTACAATTAAACGCGAATGTGCTTGAGGCGCTTGACGCCATGCGATTTGACGAATGCACACCTATTCAGGAACAAGCAATTCCAATTATACTTGAAGGTAAAGATCTGATAGCAGTAGCGCAGACAGGTACGGGTAAAACCGCCGCTTTTCTGCTCCCTGTATTAAATAAACTATCCGAAGGAAACCATCCGGAAGATGCGATCAACTGCATTATCATGTCCCCTACCCGGGAGCTGGCTCAGCAGATCGACCAACAGATGGAAGGATTCTCCTATTTTATGCCGGTATCAAGCGTTGCTGTATATGGCGGTAATGACGGCATTCTGTTCGAACAACAGAAAAAAGGACTTACATTAGGAGCTGATGTTGTTATTGCGACTCCGGGACGTCTGATCGCCCATCTGAGTCTCGGATATGTAGACCTCTCCAAAGTTTCTTATTTCATTTTGGACGAAGCAGACCGAATGCTCGACATGGGATTCTATGACGACATCATGCAAATAGTGAAATACCTGCCTAAAGAACGGCAGACTATCATGTTCTCTGCAACTATGCCTGCCAAAATACAGCAATTGGCAAATACAATCCTGAATAATCCGTCAGAAATAAAACTGGCTGTCTCAAAACCTGCCGAAAAGATTATCCAGGCTGCTTACGTTTGCTACGAAAACCAAAAATTGGGAATTATACGTAGCCTTTTCGCCGACGAGGTTCCCGAACGTGTCATCATCTTCGCATCTTCAAAAATCAAAGTTAAAGAAGTCGCTAAGGCTTTGATGGCGATGAAATTGAATGTAGGAGAAATGCACTCGGATCTTGAGCAGGCCCAACGGGAAACAGTAATGCACGAATTTAAAGCCGGGCGAGTTAATATACTGGTAGCGACAGATATTGTGGCACGCGGCATTGACATTGATGATATTCGTCTGGTTATCAACTTCGACGTCCCTCACGACAGTGAAGATTATGTGCACCGCATCGGGCGTACGGCACGTGCCAATAACGACGGAGTAGCGCTTACATTTGTCAGCGAAAAAGAGCAGAGTAATTTCAAGAGCATTGAGAATTTCCTGGAAAAAGATATTTATAAGATTCCCATCCCGGCAGAATTAGGGGAAGCTCCGGAATACAAGCCACGCTCTTTCAGCAAAAGCAGGTACGGCAGCAACCCTAAAAGAAGAAATTTTCGGGGGAAAAACGGCAATAACAACAAAAGTAAGAACCGCCCCTCTCCCAGACAACAAAATTAGAACAGCATTCTTTATTTAGTGGAAGTGATAGTCAGTTTACCATCGAAACCCACTTCTATCTCCGCAATGCTATATACAGAACTTTCCGGAATGGCTAAAACTGCTTGATAATGAAAACCATTCCGGTCTACTTTTACAAACTCTGTATCGGATAGAATAGCCTGCGGCAGGAAATCAGCGGGAACAACCTGAGCAAACATCTGCTTGGTCACATCACTGGCAAACAAACTTTTCTTGCCTTCGTACACACAAATGTGCATCACATTGTCGTAATACACATTGTCCATACTAATCCCGTCTTCGGAATAAGTCGTCTTGACAACTCTAATTTTGGTAGGATTAATATATACATAAGCGCGATAGCGAGTGCCATTGTATGTCACCACACTATCCCGTTTTGTCACTTCCGTATAAGTCGGTATAACCACTTCACGACGAACAAATGACAACGAATCATTCGGATCCTCAGATTTATGCAGTTTGACTATGTTGTCCGTAATGGAATGAAACCAGAATATATGTTCCGCCTGCTTATCTATCTTGTAGTAAGCCGTATCATTTCCATACGTGTAAAGCGTATCCCGCATAACCTTAAATGTAATCGGAGCACTTTGGCTATCTGCATAATAGATCGTATCCCCCTCTACCCGCATCAACGGACTCTCCGTTTCATCGTCCAGCCAAATTCCCTGCAACAGTTCCTTAGCAGCTATATCCTCTTCCTCCAATTCAAGAAAATTTGGATTTTTATTGCCGCCACATGACACAGAAAAAATCACCATCAACGATAGCACTACATATTTCATCATTTGTTCCAGTTTTGCATAAAGATACTCTTATTTTTTCATTTACCAATGCAATAGTAAACGAATCCGAGTTCTTCCATCTCTTTCTTATCGTAAATGTTACGTCCGTCCAATACAACCTGCTGTGCCATCGTTTTCTTTATGACAGCCCATGAGGGCAGACGGAATTCCTTCCATTCGGTAACCAGCATCAGCGCATCCGCATCAAGCACCGCATCATACATATCGCAAGCATAATAGATTGTATCTCCGATCCTGCGCTTGCACTCCTGCATGGCAGCAGAATCGTACGCACGTACCTGACAGCCAGCCTTCAACAGCTTATCAATCAGGATCAAAGCCGGAGCTTCACGCATATCATCAGTCTCCGGTTTGAAAGCCAGTCCCCACAAAGCAACCGTTTTTCCTTTCAGGTCACCATTAAAGTGCTTCACCAGCTTTTCAAACAGAACACTTTTCTGTTGCTCGTTTACCTCTTCCACAGCACTGAGCACCCGCATTTTATATCCATTCTGTTCTGCCGTTTTGATAAGGGCTTTCACATCTTTCGGGAAACAAGAACCGCCATAGCCGATTCCCGGATACAAGAATTTACGTCCGATGCGCGTATCCGAACCGATTCCGCTACGTACCATATTCACGTCGGCACCCACAATCTCGCATAAGTTTGCTATGTCATTCATAAAACTGATGCGGGTTGCCAACATTGAATTTGCCGCATATTTAGTCATCTCCGCTGACGGAATATCCATAAAGATAACGCGGAAGTTATTTAGCAAGAACGGTTTATACAGCTTCGACATCAGTTTCTGCGCACGTTCCGACTCCACTCCCACTACTACACGGTCCGGACTCATAAAGTCGCTGATCGCATTTCCTTCCTTTAGAAATTCCGGATTTGAAGCCACATCAAAATGGATATTCACCCCTCTCTTATCCAACTCCTCTTGAATAACCGCACGAACCTTGCCGGCAGTACCCACCGGAACCGTACTCTTGGTAACAACCAATTTATATTGTTTCATATTGCGACCGATAGTCCGGGCTACCTCCAGCACATATTTCAGATCAGCGCTGCCGTCCTCATCAGGAGGCGTACCGACAGCACTGAATACTACTTCCACATCATCGAGGCAACTCTCCAGTGAGGTAGTAAACTTCAATCGTTTCGCTTTCATATTGCGAAGCACCATCTCTTCCAATCCATTTTCATAAATAGGAATGACACCCTTTTTCAAAGATTCGATTTTCTCACTGTTAGTATCTACGCAAGTCACATCCACGCCAATTTCAGCAAAGCATGTACCCGTCACCAGACCTACATATCCGGTTCCTACAATTGCTATTTTCATATCTTTATTTATTGTCTATTCAGAAGTTATTCAAAATACACCGCATCTTTGAAAGCCGTTCCCTCCTTGTCTTTAGGAGATAGCAACATCTGCGACTCGGCAAGCGGCCAATCTATCCCCAATGTCGCATCATTATATATAATGGAAGCCTCACTTTGCGGAGCATACTTATTATCTACCTTGTATGTGAAAATGGCTTCGTCGCTCAATACGGCAAATCCATGCGCAAAACCACGTGGAATGAAAAACTGTCTCTTATTCTCTTCGCTCAACAACACACATACATGCTTTCCGAACGTAGGCGATGATTTGCGCAAATCCACAGCAACATCCAACACTTCTCCTTTGATAACACGAACCAGTTTAGCCTGGCTATGTTCACCTTTCTGATAATGCAATCCGCGTAATACCCCAAAGGAAGACTTGGATTCATTATCCTGTACAAAATCAACAGGACCGATATTAGCCTCAAACTCCTCTTTCTTAAAAGCTTCCATAAAGTAGCCACGTTCGTCGGAGAAAACTTTAGGCTCTATCAGCCATACTCCGTCTATTTCTGTCTGTATATAGTTCATTGTCGATGGTTATAAATAAAACGATGCAAAAGTAGTGATTTTTTCGTAGTTTTCTGGGATATATTCAATTTATCTCTTAATTTTGCACACATGATTGAATTAGCACAACATATAGAGGTTTTATTGCTGGAAAACGACTGCGTCATCGTTCCGGGATTTGGTGGATTCGTTGCACATTACGCACCTGCAACTCATGTAAAAGAAGAAAATCTTTTCTTACCTCCTACCCGTACGATAGGATTTAATCCGCAACTGAAACTGAATGACGGAGTGTTGGTGCAATCATATATGGCCGTTTACGACACTAGTTTCGCTGACGCCAGCCGCATAGTAGAAAAAGAGGTGAACGAATTCATCTCCCTTCTTCATGAAGAAGGCAAAGCCCATCTGGAGAATATCGGTGAAATCCATTATAATATTTATGGCAATTACGAGTTCATTCCGTACGATTATAAGCTAACCACTCCTTCTTTATACGGATTGGATTCTTTTGAGATGCACGAGCTTGCCGCCTTGCCACAAAAGGAAAAAGTGTTAATACCACTCAATCCGGAGAAAGAAAAGAAAACTTATGAAATCAGTATCAACCGTACATTCCTCCGCAATGCAGCAGCCATGATTGCCGCCATTGTGTTGTTCTTCGCTTTTTCCACTCCGGTAGAGAATACCTACGTTCAGAAGAACAATTACGCACAGTTGTTACCTAACGAACTTTTTGAACAAATAGAAGAACAGTCGGTTGCAATGACTCCTGTTCCGGTAAAGCACGATGCGAGACCACAGAGAGCCAAGAAAGCTAAAACATCAAAGCCCATTGCTGTGAAAGAAGTTAAAGTGGCGAAACCGCAAACAGTTCCTGCGCCATCGGTAAAGCCACAAGCTAATACGAATCACCCTTACCATATTATAGTAGCGGGAGGTATCAGCCTTAAAGATGCGGAAGCTATGGCAAACCGGTTAAATGCCAAAGGATTTGCGGAAGCAAAAGCGCTGAATACCGATGGTAAAGTACGTGTCAGTATCCGCTCATTCAGCAACCGTGAAGAAGCGACGAAACAGTTGTTGGAGCTTAGAAAAAACGAAACTTACAAAAATGCCTGGTTACTGGCAAAATAAAATCCTTTTTAAAAAGCATGAAACGAGTTCTTTGTCCCAAATGTGAGAATTACCTTTATTTTGATGAAACCAAGTATAGTGAAGGTCAGTCACTTGTATTTGTATGTGAGCATTGCGGCAAGCAATTCAGTATCCGGCTTGGAAAAAGTAAAGTCAAAGCTCTCCGGAAAGAAGAGAATCTGGAAGAAGAGGCAGAATCCCATAAAGAAGAATTCGGATATATCACAGTAATTGAGAATATATTCGGATTCAAACAAGTACTTCCACTACAAGAGGGTGACAACGTGATAGGACGGCGTTGTGTGGGAACAGTCATCAATACTCCCATCGAAAGCGGAGACATGAGCATGGACCGCCGCCACTGCATTATCAATGTCAAGCGCAATAAGCAAGGAAAACTAATCTATACTTTGCGGGACGCTCCCAGCCTGACAGGTACATTTCTCATGAATGAGATATTGGGTGATAAAGACCGTATCCGCATCGAAGATGGAGCTATTGTGACTATCGGAGCCACCACATTTATACTGCATACGGCGGAATAGTTACTAGAAGTCTTTATTATAAGGCTCTCTAATAAAAAACGATTAATACATTTGCAACTTTGCTCATTAATTTGTTTCTTTGTTATAAAGTTGATAAAAACTTATGGGACAGGTCAATGACAATAAAATAAAATATACAAACTACTGCATTGCAACTTTTGCAAAGCAGTACAAAATGTCTTTGCTAGAAGCTTGCAACTATCTAGATCGATATGGCGGCTTGACTTTTTTAGACGAATGCTACGAAGCCGAACATTTATTATCAATAGAAGATGCTATTCATGATTTGGTTGTTATCTGCAAAAACAATAGAGGAGAGCTGAAATGATTTTATATCATGGGACTAACATAGACATTCAGTCTATAGATTTAGAACAATGTATGCCATATAAAGACTTTGGAAGAGGGTTTTATTTAACCGATTTAGAGCAACAGGCAAAAGATATGGCTCTTCGTAAAGCTAAATTTAGCCCAAATACTTCTCCATACGTTTTAAATACGAATTTGATGAAAAAGCATTAAATTACTCAGAAGAATATGAATACTAAAGAATATTTAGTGCAAAGTATCGTCAGTCAAATGACTATTTATTTGATGAATGATTATAATTGGGATATGCAAACAGCCTTAAGAACCATTTATCATTCAGAACTTTTCCAGAAATTAAATGATCCTGAAATAGAGCTATATACTCAAAGCCCCAAGTATGTTTACTTATTTCTCAAGAAAGAATTAACCACTGGAAAATATATCTGATACACCCGAACAAGGAATTAGCTTGATATCCTTACCGATGTAACGATGCAATTGTACTGATTTGTTTTAATTCACAGTCAATCATGTAATAACTTTGCCGATATATCGCCATGCCTATGACAAGGTATTGCCTATATAATGGCAAGGCGTTGCCAATAGAGTAACAAAACCTTGCCAAGCTATTGCCAATAAAGACAAAAGTAATATCCAATTATAGCCGTAATTTAGGCTCACTCTATTTTTTATTAATTCTGTATTTTAATTTCCCCTTATATGTAGGAGAAGCTCTTTCACCATCCCATGAAATCATTGCAAGTCCCCTCTGAAAAGTATGATGCATAAACGCCCCAAGAATCGAATCAAATAGGCATAATTCCCTATATTCATATGTTCTTGTTGCACTGATAATTTTTCTTTCTATATCACCGGTTTGTATATTCAATTCAGAATAGTCTTCTGAAATTCCATGAATAAAATTTCCCTTATAAATATATTTTTTACCATGAAAAATAAATTCTCCATGCATATAACCTTCATCATCCAAATAAGCCTCAGTATAACTTCCATTTTTATATTTACATGAAAATTTACTTAAAATGTTATTTTCATATTCAGCGTTGATCTCCCCTCCACAATATTCTTTCCAAAGACCATCTATATTTCCATCTCGATATGGAACTTTTAACCAGTGTCCACTACCACCATGATGAAGCTCTACAACCCAAATACCATCCCTATAGCCATCTTTAAAATGCCCTTTGATTGTGAATAAGGGAATTGTCTTCCCTTCTTTTGTACGAACTGACTCATTAGATTGGACTTCAAATATTCCATGATATATCCGTACATCTCCAACCTCGTAATATTGATAGCGGCAGTGACAATTACTCAAATTAATAACATAAGCCGCCTGTAAAGTAGGTAAAGTGTATTCTCCCACATATGTTTTGATTTTACTTCTATAAGTACTATCTAATTGAGCGTACGGCATTCCCGCAACTTGTCTAAATAGCTCTTTTGCTTCTTCTGAGCCTTGTCGAGAAGCTAGTAATATATATTTCATCTTCAAGCTCGCATCTCCATCCCTCTCTCGATAGTGCTTCATCCAATATATTTGGGCATCGAGAGAACCATTATTTGCAGCTCTAGACATCCATGTACAGCTTTTAATATTATTTTTCTCTACACCTATTCCATTTCCATAACAAATACTAACATTGTATTCAGCATGAGAAAATCCTTGCGTAGCAGCTTTGGAATACCATTCAAAAGCTTTAGCTGTATTCTTTTCTACACCCATTCCATTTTCATAATAATCGCCTATAGCACATTCAGCTGAGACAAACCCTTGTGCTGCTGCTTTGGAATACCATTCAAAAGCAGCAGCTGTATTCTTTTCCACACCAATTCCATTCTCATAACAAGTACCAACATTGTATTCAGCCTTAGCAAATCCTTGTGCGGCTGCTTTAGAATACCATTCAAATGCTTTAGCTGTATTCTTTTCTACACCCATTCCATTTTCATAATAATAGCCTATAATACATTCTGCTGGAGCAAATCCTTGTGCAGCTGCTTTAGAATACCATTCAAAAGCTTGCGTGTATTCTTTTTTATCATCTAAACACTTTCCCATTTTATATTGTGCTTCAGAATTTCCCAAGTTCGCTTCTTTGAGCAAATCTTGTTCGTTGCTATTTTGAGCAAATCCACATATAGACATAATGCATGCGAGCATTATGATCACAATAAATTTTATTTCTTGCATGACTAGTAATTATAGATTTTCTATTATAAATGTATTTCTTGCAACATTTCCAACTGTATTAGTAGCAACAACATCAAAAGTCGCACCTACAATGCCACCTATAAAAGGGATTGTTTTACCAAGATTAACAAAACCTTTTTGTCCAAACTTAGTAAGCAATCTAAATCCAACGGCTTGATTAATCTTTTTCAAAGTCTCCCCTGATATTTTTTTGATTCCTTGCATAGCTAACTTATTACCAAGCTTAATTCCAAAATTTTTTGCGACTTCAGCAGCTGAACTTGCCGCTATACATGAATATACAATTGACCGTACACGATCGTCTTTTACATCATACCCTCCCATAATTGCTATGGCAGCAACCATACGAATCTGAACATAAAGAACACTAGTTATATTAGCAGGAAGAGTTAATGGTAAAGTTAAAAGCCCTCCTAATCCTGTTATGAATCCGCTTGTGCCGGCTTTAGTATTTTGCCATCTGATAAGAGAATTCACTTTATCTATCAGTGCCCCCTCTCCTTTCAGATAGTCATCCGCCATGTCTTGAGCCGAGTCTAAGCCACGAACCCCATTAACGGCTTTGTCATAAGCCCAATCAAGTGCATTCAAAATGACTTCCTGACTTAAGGAAGTTAATTCATTTTTCATAAACTATATCATTACTGTCCTCTAAAATGCGGACGATTAAAAATTAAAAAAAACTTGATTCACTAAAACCGCATCATTCTTTGTCATTATTGAAACTAGTTTTATTAAAGAGTTCTCTAAATATGGTTTTATCTGTTAGCAATATACTCAAGATTGGAAAAATTCTCATAAGTATCTATTTTGAGAAAATTCTTAAAACTGTTGTAACTACGGCCAAAAATATAACTGTGAGAAAACATATTTGTCTTGATGCATCTGCTATCATATTTAATATGATGCAAAGCTACAAATTCAACTCTGTTTTCTCGGGAAGTCTCTGTAATTAACTATACTTCAAAGAGCTATTGCAATTTTTTAGTGAATACTAATGAAGCTATGTATGCCTTTATTAAAGAATTTCATTTATAAGGATACAATTGGCAGACTTTCAGCATTTTCTTTGACTCCTTACATCCCTGATTAGCAGCCTTTTCGTACCAATAAATTGCCTTATTTACATCCTTTTTAACTCCATGACCATAAAAATAAAACCACCCTAAATAATACTGTGCTGGCCGATAATTATTCTCTGCTGATTTTTCTAACCATTCAATCGCTTTTAATTCATCACGTACAAAACCTTTTGCGCCATTACCATAATACCATCCGATTCGATACTGCGCTTTAGCATTTCCCTCTCTTGCTTTTGCTAAAATCTTTTCAGTACTTTTGTTCTGAGAGTAGCCACATAATAAGAAAAATGAAAATAAAAAAAATAAGACTGACCTTTTCATAATTTTGTCCTCCTATACGCTTATAAGTCTCCAAATTCAGCCGTTTATTTTTTTATTAAACGATACTATGCAAGAAAGGCGTGAGACTTGTCTGCCAGTTCATCGAAACTGAGGCATCGCCAAACGCCTATTCTAGTATGAACGAGAAGAAACAATACTCTCACGCCATTTTGATATATGGATACAGCAATGGCTATAAGAACATATACAAAACAGAATGAGCGTCATATTGCCTCTGCCCACTAGAATAAAATTTGGCGAATTTCAGTTTCGGGACAAAGCAAAAACGCTTTCTTATGTCTGCTAAAACACAAATTATGTCTTAACAATTGCAAAGATACGTTTTTTCTTCAATATGACGCTCTAATGAGAGTATTATTTCTTCTTAAAAGGTTCTTTAAGATAAGCGAAAAGTATATATCAATAAGAATGGATTTATCATAATAAGCAAAATTAATTTTACAGCTATAACTCCAACAGCAGCAACATAAACTATAAAAAGAAAGTGTGGAGTTATTAGTCTATCTATACAGGAGGCTCTGGTAAGCCTTATACGTAAATAAACAATACCCCACACTCATAAAGTATATGTAATGAAAATTACACATAACGATACAAGTGATGAGTGTTATTGCCATCCTTACGTATTTTGAAATTTACCAGATTTCCTGTATAAGGATAAAAGCTAAACACTTTCATCAATAAAAAAGACGTTGAGCGACTTGCGTTGCTACAACGTCACAAAGATAAAAATTATTTCTCACAAATGATAATTTGCGCATTATTCTTACTAAAATTCCACGACCAATAGGAAATTTCACCGTTGGGCAACGGTGATTTTGTCGTTGGGCAACCATAAATTCACCATTGGGCAACGGTGAATTTGCACTATTCAGCCTAAAATGCAGACAAAAAAATGGGGAAGCTCTCACGAACTTCCCCCATTAACAAGTGATTTAGCAAAGATTAATCAGCCGGATCCGGAGCTTCTCCCGAATTTCCACCCTCGTCCGGATTTTCGCTATCACTACCACTAGTAGTCGACGTGCCATCTCCAAACAGTTCCACACTTGCCGAACCCAGCATAGCTTTGAATCTACTACCCGGAGTAAATACAATCTTTTTCCGGATAATGGTGTGGGCACTCACGTCTTCTTCCTTGTCTTTCCCTTCGGCATTGATTGCCGGACGGAACGCGCCAAACTCGTCCAGCTTCACCGAAAAACCTTCCTCCAAATAGGCTATCATCACATCCTGAACTCCCTTCAGCACCACATCCACCATAGAACGATGAACACCTGTTCGCTGATTTACTTCATCACACAACTTCTTGTAGTTGATGCTTCCTACTAGTACGTTAGCTGCAACGTACTTTTCCACCTTGTTTTGTTTATCGAAGTACAAGGTAATCTTCTTTTTTTTATATTTAAATGCCATGATTTTAACATTTCAAATATTATACAATTGAACAAGTCACTCTATTGACTTCGATGCAAAGATATGAGTCTATATTGAGATTTCCAAATAGAAAAATGGTAGTATTTTAATAGCAAAATCTTGATATTTTACAAGAGAAATGAGCTTACAACAAAGCTGCAAGAAAATAATAAAATGCAACATTATAACAATCAATAATCACATAATTACAATAATTCATATCAACACAATAAATAAAAATATCAAACATACAACAAGATAATGACAGCTATTAAGGATTTGAAGATTTTAAAAACGTCTTTCTTTGGAAAAAAATGAGATACAACCCGTATATTTAGATACTAGAAAGTAATAATAGCCAACAACAAGCAAAACAACATTAATATACATTAACTTTAAGAGGGTATCCCAATAGCCATAAGACTATCAAGACACCCTCTTGAATGAAAAACCAAACTCAGTTAAATTCAACTATTCGGTCTATCTCCGATATCTAAATCAAAGAATACCCTTCACAGTTTCAAGCATTCCCTTTTCTTGAATAGAATCCAAATCAGCTTTTACAGCTTCCGTCAATCCCGGAATTTTATTCAAATCTTCACCCCAGATAAATTCTGCGCCCAGAACACCTTCGGTTACTTTCTTTGTGCAACCGGTAGCCCATAGTTCTTTCAGCAGATTCATGATTTCAGGAGCATCGTTCGGCACAATCTCAGCGCCATCCGCACGTACACCACCCTTATAATAAGTAATGATAGCTGCCAAACCAAGTACAAGTCCTTTCGGAAGCTCACCTTTACGTTCCAGATAAGTTTTCAATCCCGGCAGATCACGAGTCTCATATTTCGGGAAAGAATTCAGCATAATGCTTGTTACCGCATGGTCTACAAACGGATTATTGAAACGCTCCAATACATCATTCGCAAATTTCTCCAATTCATCTTTCGGCAGGTTCAGAGTTTCCATCAACTCGTCAAACATCACCTTATGGATATATTTTCCTATTACTTCATGCTGGCAAGCGTCACGAACAATATTCACACCGGACAAATAAGCAACCGGAGAAAGAACGGTATGCGGCCCATTCAGCAAAGTAACCTTACGTTCATGGTATGGAGCTTCCGACGGTACAAACAATACGTTCAAGCCTGCCTTGTCAGCCGGGAATTCTTTGGCAATCTCCTGCGGAGCCTCAATAACCCACAAATGGAAGATTTCAGCCTGGACCACCAAGTTATCGTCATATTGCAGTTTTTCTTTGATAGCTGCAATATCCTTGCGGGGGAATCCCGGAACTATACGGTCTACCAACGTAGCATATACACCACAGGCTTCTTCAAACCAAGTCTTAAATTCTTCGCCCAAATTCCACAACTCAATGTATTGATAGATCGTCTCTTTCAGTTTGTGACCATTCAAGAAAATAAGTTCGCAAGGGAAGATGATCAGGCCTTTTGTCTTGTCGCCATTGAATGTCTTAAAACGATGATATAACAACTGAGTCAGTTTACCCGGATAAGAAGAAGCGGGAGCATCCTCTAGTTTGCAAGTCGGATCAAAGGCAATACCGGCTTCTGTAGTATTTGAAATAACGAAACGCATTTCCGGTTGTTCCGCCAGTTTCATGAATTCGTCATTTTGAGTATAAGGGTTCAATGCACGGCTGATTACATCAATCATTGTCAAGCTGTTAACCACTTCTCCTTTATCCAATCCTTGAAGATTGACATGATAAAGATCGTCCTGTGTATTCAGCATATCGACCATACCTTTGTCAATGGGCTGAACTACTACAACACTACTGTTGAAATCTGTTTTCTGGTTCATGTTATAGATAATCCAATCTACAAAAGCACGTAAAAAGTTACCTTCACCAAATTGAATAATACGCTCCGGACGTTGTGCCTTAGGAGCAGTTTCTTTGTTTAATACTTTCATGTTAGTTGTAATTTATAAAGTTGATATTATACTAATTCAAAATAAAAATCGATGTTTTCTTTAATCAGGATATCAATAGGCATATATTTCACAGGATCGATATTTTTCTTGAACACGACATGATCACACAAAGCTTTCACACCGCAATAACCTTGCAATCCCGGCCGTTGTCCGATCAAATAATGTACATCCCCCGATTTCAGCAACTCTACATTTGCTTTCAGGAGGTCATATCCTATCAATCCTTTCATGCTACGCCCTGCATGACGGAGATATTCTCCCAACTGATATACTCTGGAATTGAACACAACTCCGAGTACAGCTTTCGGGTGCGTCTCAAAGAACCGGTCCAGTGTCCGACAGTTATTTTCCTGATTGGACTTATTCAATACTACTTCATGAATCACCAGATTATCGTATTCCTCAGTGATATACTGCATAAAACCTTCCAGACGGCGTTGCATCTGTATTTCAGCAGGGTTATTCTTGTTATTACTTAAAAACAGTACCAGTTCCTGCCCTTCTCCCACCGAATAATTACGCATCAATATCTTAGCCGCAATGTATCCGCTCTTATACGAATCTTGTCCGATATAGGTTAATGCATTCATTTCTTCCATATTGAAATCGACGAAAGCATACGCTATCCCATTCTCTCGCAGATAGGCCGTCAATGATAAGGTTTCTTCCCGGAAATTGGGAGCAATCAACACCGCATCCACATTGCTTTCCTTGATAGAACGACAGGCTTCCTGATAGCTGGCTTCATCTCCGTGATGGTAACACAGATAATCCACGCTCACATTGAAAGGACGCAACTCTTGCCGGGCACGCTCAATGCCGCCCACTACGGAATGCCAATAATCGTGCTCTATATAATAAGGAATTAGGCAAACGAAAGAATATTTCTTTTTAGCAGCCAGTCCGATAGCAAAAACATTGGGCTGGTAATGAATTTCATCCAACACCTTCTGAACCTTAGCTTTGCTCTTAGGAGATACGTCACCGCGATTGTGCAATACCCTGTCCACCGTTCCGGCAGAAACGCCTGCCATACGGGCTATGTCTTTAATCGTATAGTTCTGGTCCTTCATAGTGCTAAAACTTAAATATTATAAATAATCGCTGCAAATATACGAATTATTTTGTTACTCCAAGTAAATTTTCTATTTTTGTGTTCGATAACGGTTAATAAAACTAAAACGAGATTTACACCTAGTAGCTTTAAAATCAATACTATATAGGTATAAATACAGAAAGTAATAATTTTATATACTTAAAACACAGTAATAATGAAGAATTTCATGGACGAGAACTTCTTACTGCAAACAGAAACTGCACAGAAGTTGTATCACGAGCATGCGGCTAAAATGCCGATTATCGACTATCACTGTCATTTAATTCCACAAATGGTAGCCGATGACTACAAGTTTAAATCACTGACTGAAATCTGGTTGGGAGGCGACCACTACAAATGGCGCGCTATGCGTACAAACGGTGTAGACGAACGTTTCTGCACAGGGAAGGACACCACAGACTGGGAAAAATTTGAGAAATGGGCAGAAACCGTACCCTATACTTTCCGCAATCCGTTATACCATTGGACTCATCTGGAACTGAAAACAGCTTTCGGCATCGATAAGATATTGAATCCGAAAACCGCACGTGAGATCTACGATGAATGTAACGAGAAATTAGCTCAACCTGGATATTCCGCTCGCGGAATGATGCGTCGCTACCACGTAGAAACCGTATGTACTACCGACGATCCGATAGACTCGTTGGAATATCACATCAAGACACGCGAAAGCGGATTTGAAATCAAGATGTTGCCGACTTGGCGTCCGGACAAAGCTATGGCAGTAGAAGTTCCGGCAGATTTCCGTGCTTATGTAGAAAAATTGGCAGAGGTAAGCGACACCAACATTTCCAGCTTTGACGATATGATTGCCGCATTGCGCAAACGTCACGATTTCTTCGCAGCACAAGGATGTCGCCTGTCCGATCACGGTATCGAAGAATTCTACGCAGAAGATTATACCGATGCGGAAATCAAAGCTATATTTAATAAGGTATATGGCGGTACTGAACTGACGAAGGAAGAAATTCTGAAGTTCAAATCGGCAATGCTCGTAATCTTCGGAGAAATGGATTGGGAAAAGGGATGGACTCAACAGTTCCATTACGGCGCAATCCGCAACAACAACACCAAGATGTTTAAATTGTTAGGTCCCGATACAGGTTTCGACTCTATCGGTGAATTTACAACAGCGAAAGCAATGGCTAAATTCCTCGACCGCTTGAACACAAACGGTAAATTGACGAAGACAATCCTCTACAACCTGAATCCATGTGCAAACGAGGTGATTGCAACTATGCTGGGCAACTTCCAGGATGGATCTGTTGCAGGAAAAATCCAGTTTGGTTCCGGATGGTGGTTCTTGGATCAGAAAGATGGTATGGAAAAACAAATGAACGCCTTGTCGGTACTCGGTCTTTTGAGCCGCTTCGTAGGTATGTTGACTGATTCCCGTTCATTCCTATCCTACCCGCGTCACGAATATTTCCGCCGTACATTGTGTAATCTGGTAGGACGTGACGTAGAGAACGGAGAAATCCCAGCATCCGAAATGGAACGTGTAAATCAAATGATTGAAGACATCAGCTATAACAATGCTAAGAACTTCTTCAAGTTCTAAGTAGTACACCAAAGCTACAAATGCCGTTGCCTGAATCCAACAATCAGACAACGGCATTTTTTATATCCACCCCACCTTTTACCAAATTTAGAAATAAAAAAAGAAGCAACACGAAGTCACTTCTTCCTTTTGTACACCCTCAGGGATTCGAACCCTGGACCCACTGATTAAGAGTCAGTTGCTCTACCAACTGAGCTAAGAGTGCAACTTTTTTTTCATTGCAACTCGGAATTTGTACACCCTCAGGGATTCGAACCCTGGACCCACTGATTAAGAGTCAGTTGCTCTACCAACTGAGCTAAGAGTGCTTATTTCCTCGTTTGCGGTTGCAAAAGTAGGTCTTTTATTTTATTTGACCAAACAATAATGCAGCTTTTTTACTATCTTTTTTCCGCTTTTATTCGAACACGTAGAGCTCGGAAGGTGTATTTCGCTTTAAAGCAAGCAGTTGCACATCTTTGCCGACGATTACTCCTTTGTTCTTTAATTTCCATTCTACTGTTTTGAAAGCCAATTCCGGATGATTATTGTCTTTGCTTAAATGACACAACCAAATATATCGCAAATGTTCAGTGATATTTTCCGCCAAAAACTCCGCCGTATCAGAGTTACTCATGTGTCCGGTCCTACTCGCAATCCGTTCCTTCAGATATTGAGGATAAGGACCCATCTTAAGCATTTCCTCATCGTAGTTGGCTTCAAGTATCAGATAATGGGCTTTACTGATATAATGGGCAGCCGTAGGAGTAATTTCTCCAAGGTCCGTCAAGAAAGAAAAGACTTTGCCGTCAATCTCAATGCAATATCCAACATTGTCCGTTCCATCATGTGGCACCTCAAAAGACTCGATACGAAAATCCTCCAACATCATGGGTTCCTGCTTTTCCAAATAACGGACTGACGAACTGAGTTTCTCTGTCATACAATAACTACGATTAATTCCGGCATGAATACGGGCGGTTGTATAAACAGGAATATTCATTTTTTCTCCCAGATTACCCACTGCTTTAATATGGTCAGCATGATCGTGCGTTATAAATACCGCACGAATACTATCCATCAAGATATTATAATCTTTCAGTGATTTTTTGATAGTACGTATGCCGATTCCGGCATCTATCAGTATCCCATAGGTTTCAGTGCCCAGATAATAACAGTTCCCGCTACTGCCACTCGCCAGGCTTATAAATTTTACTTTCATGTTTTATCCTCTTTATTAAAATGCAAAATGCCGTCAACTTTTACAGCAAAGTGACGGCAAATATACATAAAAAAGCAGAGAATTACCGAGAAGCCTCCTTCTTTTTGTCGATGGATTCGGTGATTTTTGCAAATAATAGTAGCGCTACAGCGGCAATCAGGCCTATAGCAGCAAAGTAATACCATATATAATGGGCATTTCCACTAGCTGCCTCCCATGCTTCCCGCGTCTCGAACAAAGCCGGATCCGGACAATATTTAGTGAGCAAAATTCCCGCCAGACCAAAACCGAAAATAGAAGAAAGGAATGAATGTAAATGACTGAATCCTAAATACATTCCTTCTTCTCCTTTCGGAGCCTGTAAAGAGAAATATTCCAGATAACGCGGTGAAATGAAACATTCGGCAAGCGCCTGCACAACTATACCCGCAATCATCATCAGAGTAATATTGCTCATACCTGTAATAAGATCATTACCCAACAAATTTCCACATGCCATCAGTAATGCCGAAATAGGAATCAAAAACATTCCCACATTCATCGAAGTAATCGCACTGCGTTTGGCCATCAAACGGGTGATAAAACTAACGCAGCAAACCACCACAAACGGATTCACGTTGGCAATCCAACCCGGTTTTGCCGTCTCTCCAGCCATACGAATCACATATTTAGGCATAGTGGCATAAAGCTGCTGTTGCACCATCCAGAAACCTGTAACAATCAAAATAAGAATCAATAAACGCCAGTTTGTGATGATTCGCATAAATCCCTGTCCAATCTCATGGAGACTTTTTCCTTCACCTGCCGTATGCGTCGATTTATAAAGAAGAATAACAGCAAGTAAAGCAACTATTGTCATCGCACCGGAGAAATAATTAATATAGATATACGCTTGTTCACCAATGACATTACGCAAAGGATCGATAATCGTTTTACCGGTGAAAGCACCCACATTTACCATCATATAAAATATGGAATAACCACGGGCACGGGTTGCTTCCGTTGTTTCTTTAGCCACAGAAGCGGAGATAATGGACTTAATGAAAGAACCTCCCACCATAAGTACAAACAAAACCGGCACGATGATCCACCGGGTATAGCTATCAGGCAAACCATTAAATTGAGTAGTGGCACCATAACTAACCAAACCGGCAGCTTCCAGTAAAGTGGGCAGTACACCCAACCCTAAATATCCGATGGATAATAAGGAAAATGCTATAATCATTGATTTCCGGAAACCGATCTTGTCAGCATAAGCACCGGAAAAAATAGGAAGCAGATACAATCCACCGGAAAAAAGCCCGGAAATCATACTTGCTTCGAAATCATTAAAACCTAAAATGGAAGATAGATAAATAGTGAGAACGATAAAAACGGCATAATATGCCATACGCTCAAACAGTTCGACTGTGTTGCTGACCCAAAATGCTCTCGTAAAGCCTTTAGCAGCACGCTGAGGGGAATTGTTCATGTATTTATATTTTTATTAAAATGTTAATTTGAGACAAAGATACGTTTTTTTGGCTTACTGTCCGTATCTTTGTTCCAAATTAGGTAATTAAAAACTATGATTATAGCTGTTGATTTTGACGGAACGATTGTAGAACATCGTTATCCACGCATTGGTGAAGAAATTCCGTTCGCCATCGATACATTAAAGTTATTGCAACAAGAAAAGCACCGCTTAATATTGTGGAGCGTGCGTGAAGGAACACTCTTGGAAGAAGCTGTCGAATGGTGTAAAGCCAGAGGTCTGGAGTTCTATGCGGTCAACAAGGATTATCCTGAAGAACAAAAAAGCCATCAAGGCTTTTCCCGCAAATTAAAAGCCGATTTATTCATTGACGACCGCAATCTAGGCGGTCTACCGGATTGGGGGCTTATTTATGAAATGATAAAGAAGAAAAAAACATTTGCGGATATATATAGCCAAAATGATGATGAGCAGCAGCCTTTGAAGAAAAAGAAAAGATGGTTGCCCTTTTAACACTTAAAATGATAAATAAATGACTATATACATAAAAAATGTGATTAAATAATCAATTATTGAGATTATTCGGTGTATATTTGCATATCCTTATTTCTCGTAATCTCTGAAGATACGAGTATAATATGTTAATTTTGTTTGTTTTGTTTGTTGTGCACTCTTGTCAGGCGTGATTAGAGTGCACTTTTATTTATGCGCCTCTATTCTCCCACTTTTCTCTAAACTCCCACAATTGCTCTATAGTAGGATGAAAAGTCGGGTTTTCCCAATTTCTGGAAATCATTGCTATCAATGTTTCCAGATAATGTTTGCCATCAATAATTGTTGTACACTTATTGATCTGAAATCTCTCTGTCGGGTAATTATCAGTCTCAACCATTTTTTTTGCCCAATCCAGCAATTCCTGAACGGACTCATTATCATAAGTATGCTGTTCCATATCACACATTTTTCTACAAAGATACAAAGTTTATTATAAGATTATGAGAACAAAATCAAGATTTCTTATGTTTATCATAAATAAGAACAAACTTAAAATAGAATATCTTATGATTTATAACTTTTTATTTCCAACAAAACCCAACACAACAAAAACATCTTTGTTGCTACTAGTAGTCCGGATTATCTTCGGAGTATTATTGATGAATCACGGAATACAAAAATGGAGTAACTTTCAAGAATTATCTGCCGTTTTTCCAGATCCACTGGGATTAGGCAGCCCCATTTCTCTCGGGTTAGCCATTTTCGGCGAATTGGTATGCTCAATGGCATTTATCATCGGCTTTTTGTATCGTTTGGCAATGATTCCGATGATTTTCACGATGATAGTGGCATTTTTTATCGTTCATGCCAATGATGCATTTGCAGTCAAAGAATTGGCTTTCATTTACTTAATTGTATTTATAATCATGTATATCGCCGGACCTGGCAAATTCTCCATCGATCATATCATCGGAAATGAAATGGTACGCCGAAAATTAAAATCATAAAAAACAGGGATTATAACCTAAATAAACAAAAAAGTATTATATTTGCAGGTACACAAAAGAAGCAATATAAATATTTTTTATTAACTAAAAAACTTTCTGACATGAAAAGAAACAAAATGTTTTTGGTTGCGGCAGTACTTAGCGGCAGCCTATTATTTAGTTCCTGTGTAGGTTCATTCGGCTTATTTAACCGCCTGACAACTTGGAATCAGTCTCTTGGTAACAAATTTGTAAATGAACTTGTGTTTTTAGCTTTCAACATTGTACCGGTCTATGGTGTAGCTTACCTGGCCGATGCTTTAGTTATCAATTCTATTGAATTCTGGAGTGGTTCCAATCCTATGGCTAATGTAGGTGACGTAAAGAAAGTTAAAGGAGAAAACGGTAACTATATGGTAAAAACGCTAGAAAACGGCTACTCTATCACTAAAGAAGGAGAAACTGCTTCTATGGATCTGATTTACGACAAAGAAGCCAATACATGGAATGTTGTCGCAAACGGTGAAAGCGCTGAACTTGTAAAAATGAATAATGACGGTACTGCTGACTTGTTCTTGCCGAACGGTGAGAAAATGAATGTAACTCTGGATGCTCAAGGTATGATGGCAGCTCGCCAAGCTACTACAAGCAACCTCATGTTTGCAGCCCGTTAACATAACAACCCAAGAATATATAATAAAGGAGATGGAACTCGACTTTGTTTCATCTCCTTTTTTCATACTCATTACCAACTATAATATCATTTCTAATCATATAAATTTAATGTTATGAATAAATTGCACATACATATCCTATCTATATTTTCATTCATTTGCTTATCTTGTCAGCAACAAACGCCCAAAAGCCAAATAGAGCAAACAGCCGTAGACTTTTGCGAAGCCTTTTATAACTTCAATTATCCGGTTGCCGAAGAGTGGAGCACTCCTTCTTCCCTATCCTATCTTAGCTTTTTAGCCTCCAATATACAGCAGAAGCATATAGAACAATTAAAAGCACAGGGAACAGCCAAAGTATCTGTCGTTTCCAGTGAAATAGATGCTAATTCCGAAAGAGCAACGGTTGTTTGCGAAATAAAAAATGCGCATATTATAAGTCCCATCAGTGGGGAAATGCAACAAATAAGTGTTCTACAAGACACGCTCGAACTAATGAGGGAACGTAATAAATGGCTAATCAGAATGGATATCCCACGGCAAAATGGAAAGCGAAATCACGACTAAACTTAGGATGAATAATAGGGAAACGCTCTTTCTTTGTTTCAAAAGCCGGATTAACCGCTTTCATGCCTCCGTCAAAACGAAGAATAAAGAAATCCAGGTCAAGCCGTAAACCTAAGCCATAAGCAACTGCTATTTGCTTATAGAATTTGTCGAATTTAAAAACACCTCCGGGCTGATTTGCATAGTTACGGATCGTCCAGATATTACCTGCATCCACAAATACGGCTCCTTGAAACTTCCAAAACAGTTTACTCCGATATTCAATACTCGCATCCAGTTTAATATCTCCCGATTGGTCCAACAGGTTTCCATTTCCGGAGAAAGAACCCGGTCCTAAATCACGCACGGCCCATCCACGTACGCTATTAGCTCCTCCGGAAAAATATTGTTTCTCAAACGGAATCGTTTTTGCATTCCCATAGGGTACTGCAATTCCCAAACCGGCGTGAAACGCGAATGAGTTACGGTGGTCAATCCGTATATTCTTTGCGAAATCAAATTCACCTTTCAGATATTGGGCATAGGGAATTCCTAGAATGGCATACTCACCATTATCATTCTTCCGGATATTGGCAACTTTGGACAAGGCATACAATATATTTCCCGCAGACTCGAAATTAAAGCGGATAGAATATGAATTAGAAGCAATCGTATTATTGACGATAGATCCACCTACACTATTATAATTGTAACTATATCCCATATTTACAATCAAGCGGTCTTGATAATTATATTGGAATATATGATTTTGCCCTTTATTGATATAATCTTCTCTGAATCTGTCTGAAATACGCGGCAAATAAAGAAAACCAATATTAATCAAATCGATACGATGTTGAATTTTCTGACGTTGTGTCCATTTGTAACTCCAGTTGGCAGATGCCATCGTCCGCAGAAACTCCGGCCGTAACTGATAATTATACTGCAACCCGAACTCAGTGGTAGCCCTGATTTTACGTTTAAAGTCAGAAGAAAGAAAGGGAAACAAGAAGTTAGGAAAATTAATGCTCGTCTCTACCCCGTATTCAGTATAGTTGTTATTCGAATAGCCTGCCTGAAGTCCGGAGATCACCTCGTATGCCCCACGAAACTTTATCATAAAAGTCTCCGAACCACGAAATAGATTCCTATTCTGAAAAGCGACTGAAGCAGCCGCCCCCAAGTCTCCGGCGGAATTCGTACCTTCCACCTCAAACGATACAGACTTATGCTTACTTTTTGTCAGCATTACATAGCAATCGAGCATTGTCGAATCTCCTAACTGAGTCTCAAAGAAACGGATATTAGTATATTTCAACGCCGACAAACGCCCAAAGCTGGAGTATGTTTGCTGCACATCGCGTTCATTATACAAATCTCCGGGACTAAAACGAAGGTTATCCGTCAACACTTTGGGGCGCAAATAAAGTTTATCTTTATAGAAAATAGGATATCCTTTATAATGAATAGAGTCGTTGATTTCCACACTGCTCAATGCCGAAGATTGCAGGACATCATAATCAGTGATAAAATTAATCTTATTGATCCAATATCGCTGATGTGCTCGTGCCGAATCATTCGTATGAGCCTTGTAAGGCCGCAAAAACTGAGTCAAATCGACCTTATAGGTATTACGGACAGTATCGGCAGTATAGCCTATATAGTCCTTATTAAATTTATAATAACCGTTTTGCAACAATTTATCCGTGATACGTTGCCTGTCTGCATCCAATACATTTACATCAAAATACATTCCCTGTTTCAACAGACTCCTGGCTGAATCCTGCTTGAGAAGCGCTTCTATTTTAGGATCGGATATATTATATTTAATGGACTGAACAACATACGGCTTTCCCGCAGTCACGTCATAGTATAATTTTATCTTCTTCTTTTTGATCTTTGTCGAACGTTTTACGGTAGCTGCCATATATCCCATATTATGCACAGCCTTCGTTATTTCCTCTTCAGAACGCAATGCTTCATCCTCATTATATATCACGGGAGCATCACCTATTCTCCGCAAAAACTTATTTCCCCACTTAGTAGAATCACGTCCGGAAAGATTGTAAACGTAAAGCTGGGTCTTTATCAGACTAAACCACTTGGCATTAGGATTCTGACGAACATACATTTTCAATGAAGAAGGGCGAATACTTTTCTCATCCGTACGAATTTTGACTTCATCCAACAGATATGAACCATCCGGCACAAACTTGGTGGCAGTGCACGAAGCAAGTGACAAGATAGCAACAGAAGCAAGCAAACAAAGAAAATCTCTCCTCATACGGTTCTTACATCGATAGCATAAAAAAAGTGATTACAAAGATAAATTATATTTTCCGATAGGGAAAATAATTTAAGAAAAAGAGAGGAAAGTAAAGGCAGATTGGAAATATCTTTATAGCTTTGCAAAAGAATATCAAATCTATGGCACCACTTAGTAAGAATAAAATAAAGTATATACACTCGCTGGAACAAAAGAAAATACGTAAAGAAGAACGAGTATTTCTAGCTGAGGGCCCAAAGCTGGTAGGCGATTTACTCGAATATTTTCCTTGCCGTTTTCTGGCCGCAACCTCATTATGGCTTCAGAGTCATCCGAATATATATGCGGATGAGATAGCAGAAGTCTCTCAAGAGGAACTCTCACGGGCAAGTCTCTTAAAAACTCCCCAACAGGTACTTGCCGTCTTTGAGCAACCGAAATATACGCTAACTCCGGATATTGCCCGTCACTCCCTTTGTCTGGCATTAGACGATGTTCAGGATCCCGGAAATTTGGGGACGATTATTCGTCTGGCCGATTGGTTCGGGATTGAAGACATTATTTGCTCACAGAACACAGTAGACGTTTATAACCCCAAGACAGTACAAGCCACTATGGGTGGAATTGCCCGAGTAAGGGTACATTACACTTCTCTTCCGGATTTTATCCGTTCGCAAAGCAAAGAGATACCCGTGTTCGGTACTTTTTTGGATGGACAAAATATGTACGAGCAACCATTAGCCGCTAATGGATTGATTGTGATGGGAAATGAAGGAAACGGCATAGGGAAAGAAGTGGAAGCGTTAATCAATAGAAAACTGTATATTCCCAATTACCCACAAGGCCAGGAAACATCCGAGTCGCTCAATGTAGCCATTGCTACCGCAGTAATCTGTGCCGAGTTCCGTCGACAGGCCGCATGGAAGTAAAATCAAAGGGATAAAACAAATAAGGAAACAATACTTCTCCATTCTTCCGGAATGTATCAAGAAAGTCGTTCAAAGTACAAGAAGACGCAACTATAAGAACAGGAAGATTCTGTTGAAATACCGGGATATTTTTAGCAACCATCCCGGTATTTTTTATTTCTTCCATCTGATGTACAGGCAACAAAACAATTACACCCGGCAGCCATTCAACGGACTCCACTTCTTCAGTCAGTGGAAATATATTTTGAGCAACTCCTTCGTCACTTATCTCCACTACCTGTTGCTTTACGAATCCGACATCGGGTATCAGTAAATAATGAGAAGCAAAACGTTTCATCATGACTAACGTGTTTGACGTCTTTGCTGCTGACGCCTACGTTGATTCATCTGGCGTTCCTTGCGCTGTTCCATTCTTTCCTGCTGGATATGTTGTTCCACTTCGATCTGCTCCGGCTTCTTTTCACGATGTGTTCCCGTACGGCGGCGGTTCATTTCTTCCGGTGTCAATCGTTGAACATCTTCTTTACCCTTCTCCTTCTCCACTACTTTCTTCAAAGAATCAGCCTTATGATCGGAGAGTTTTTTCAAAGAATCAGCTTCCAAAGCTTTTATCTTATTCAGTGAATCACGGACAGCAAAAGCAAGTGTATCCGTACAATGATAACGGGTCATGCTAAAGCAATCGGCCAACAATGCCCCTGCTTTTTCCTGTCTTTCCAACGGATAGTAAATGAAGCCTTTTATCTCTTTCATCTGTCCCAATGTATCTGCAAAAAGACGGATTTTCTGAACTCCGGGCTCGGTCACTGTTGTCCAATGACTAACTGTATCTTTCTCGTAAATCACCTGCATTGCCATAGTGACAGTTCTTAAAGAATCGGCCAACATCGGTTCCAGAAAACGATACCGCACTTCCCACACCAACGTATCCCGATCTTTATAGTTAGAGTCAGTCGGCAAGGTAAACACATATTGATTGTTCATCATCTCACCTGTGAGGCGCACCATACGCTGCCACGGCCATACATCAATGCTGTCTCCTTGTTTGGTTGTTTTCGGTTTCTTATCACGCTTGGCTATCAGATCGCCAACAAGTTCCTGCTCACTTTTCAAACGTACCTTTACCTTCTCATAAATTTTCGACAACACTTCTGTGTTACGTGTGTACCACACCATAGACGAATCAAACACAGCCTGCGTAGTTCCGTGTTTCCGAAAGACGGCATCAAGATACAACGCTTTCTTATAGTTCTCGCTATAAGGAAGGTTATCCCCCATAGACTTTGCCAGATGGTAATCGTATAACAAATTCTCCATCTCTGATTCAGGGATTACCCCACCGGGTCTTTTCACTTTACACCCGGCTATCGCAAAAACCACTATGCAGACAAGACACAGATGAAACCGAAACTTATTATTCATGATTCACACTTTTCTTTTCTTCCTTATCCAACGAATGATATGACTCATTCAGATATTTACTATAAAAAAGCAATAAAGCAATGATACCACAGCTAATAGCAGCATCAGCAAAATTAAAGATCGGACTAAAGAATATAAAATGCTCGCCACCCACAAACGGCATCCAAGCAGGCCAGTTCGTATCTATAATCGGGAAGTAAAACATATCCACAACCTTACCGTAGAACCAGGTAGAATATCCTCCTCCTTCGGGCATAAAGCTTGCAATCTGCGAATGTGTGCTTTCATTGAAGAACACTCCATAAAAGACACTATCTATAATATTACCCAAAGCACCGGTCAGAATCAAAGCCACACAAACAATATAGCCTGTTTTGAATCCTTTTTTTATTATCTTGTAGAGATACCACCCTATCAACGCTACCGCAACAATACGGAAAGTGGTCAGGAACAACTTCCCAAAAATCTCCATACCGAAAGCCATTCCATTGTTTTCGGTGAAATAGATATAAAACCAATCCGTCACACGTATGCTTTCATGCCAATACATATGAGTCTTAATCCAGATTTTAATGATCTGGTCAATAATTAATACGGAAAAGATAACGAGCAGGGCGATTCTCCCTTTCGTGAATAGTTTCTTCATGTGTTCATTATAAATTAAACATAACGAGCTACAAGTGCCGTGCGTAAACTTTGCGCAGCTACTTGTAGCTCGTTACCTGTAGCCTACTTGCTATCTGTTATTTTTTACCACTGTTCTTTGCTTCAATGCTTAATGTAGCATGAGGAACAGCACGCAGACGTTCTGCCGGAATCAACTTTCCGGTTTCACGGCAAATGCCGTACGTTTTATTCTCAATACGTACCAAAGCAGCTTGTAATCCTTGGATAAACTTCAGCTGACGTTGTGCCAGTCGGGTCGTTTCTTCCTTGGAGAGCGTATTAGCTCCTTCTTCCAATACTTTATACGTAGGAGATGTATCGTCGGTATCATTACCGTCCAGTCCCATCAAACTTTTCTTCAACTGTTCATAGTCACGTTGTGCCAATTCCAGTTTCTCCATAATAATGGCACGGAATTCCTCGAGTTCCGCATCCGAATATCTAGTCTTTTCTGCCATAACTTTACAATTTTAAAAGGTTAATCAATATAGTATTAGTCTTTTATCACGTTCACAAACAATGAGAAGTCGTCAAACTCCAGCATTGTTCCGTCTTTCACTTCATCTACAAGTTCAAGAGATGTGCCTAAAACCTGGTTACAAATATAAGTATTATATTCATTTACCGCATCATCTGTTTGCGTATTTTTCGAGATTGTTATTTTTATTTTGTCTGTAATCTCGAAACCGCTTGATTTTCGTATATTTTGAATACGATTTACCAATTCACGGGCAATCCCCTCACGCCGCAACTCTTCGGTAACGGTTACTTCAAGCGCAACGGTCAGCTTACCTTCATTGGCAACCAGCCATCCCGGAATATCCTCACTGAAGATTTCCACATCCGCTGCTTCAATAACAGCTTCCGCTCCATCCAGGTTCAGCACATATTTTCCATTCTTTTCCAGCTCGGCGATAGCTTCCTGCGACATTCCGGCAACAGCAGCAGCCACTGCTTTCATTTGTTTTCCAAACTTCGGACCCAATTTCTTAAAGTCGCATTTCACCTTCTTTACCAATACACCGGCAGCACCATCTACAAATTTAACTTCCTTGACATTAACTTCATTCATTATCAAGTTCTTCACCGCTTCGATATGGGCTTTCTGTTCTTCATCTACCACCGGAACCATGATACATTGCAGAGGTTGGCGCACTTTGATATTCACTTTACGACGTAATGCCAATACCATAGACGTTACATCCTGCGCCATTTTCATACGGGCTTCCAGTTCTTTATCTATGCTATCTTCCTGGCATTCCGGGAATTTAGCCAAGTGGACAGACACAACATTATCACGTCCTGTCGCTGTAATCAAGTCTGTGTACAACCTGTCGGCATAGAACGGAGCTATCGGCGACATCAATTTAGCCACTGTCTCAAGACATATATACAATGTCTGGTATGCAGACAGTTTATCCTGTGTAAATTCACCACCCCAGAAACGTTTACGATTCAGACGAACGTACCAATTGGACAAATTATCATTCACAAAGTCGGAAATCAAACGTCCAGCCTTTGTCGGCTCATATTCATTATAACAAGTATCTACCTCTTTTATCAACGTATTCAATACAGACAGAATCCAACGGTCGATTTCCGGACGTTCCGCCATCGGCACATCCGCTTCCTTATATTCAAATCCGTCAACATTGGCATAAAGCGCAAAGAACGAATAAGTATTATATAAAGTACCGAAGAATTTACGGCGGACTTCTTCTATTCCGTCTACATCGAATTTCAAGTTATCCCACGGAGACGAGTTGGTAATCATATACCAGCGCAACGGGTCAGAACCATATTTCTCAATTGTACTAAACGGGTCGACAGCATTACCCAAACGCTTGGACATCTTGTTACCGTTCTTATCCAACACTAATCCGTTAGAAATTACAGCTTTATAAGATACACTGTCGAATACCATAGTGGCAATCGCATGCAATGTGAAGAACCATCCGCGTGTCTGATCCACTCCTTCTGCAATGAAATCGGCAGGATATACCTGACGGCTATCCAACAGTTCCTTGTTTTCAAACGGATAATGGATCTGTGCGTATGGCATGGAACCAGAATCGAACCAAACATCTATCAAGTCCATTTCACGCTTCATCGGCTTACCGTCTTTAGAAACCAGAATAATGTCATCCACGTACGGGCGGTGAAGGTCAATCTTGCCATAGTTCTGCTCTGTATATTCACCCGGAACAAATCCCTTATCCTTATACGGGTTCGACTGCATGAATCCGGCAGCCACCGATTTCTCTATTTCATTATAAAGTTCCTCTACGGATTCAATACACTTTTCGTCCGTATTATCTTCCGTGCGCCAGATAGGAAGCGGAGTTCCCCAATAACGCGAACGACTTAAGTTCCAGTCATTCAAGTTTTCCAGCCATTTACCGAAGCGTCCTGTTCCGGTAGACTCCGGCTTCCAGTTGATAGTCTTGTTCAATTCCATCATACGCTCCTTGCAAGCTGTAGAACGGATAAACCAGCTATCCAACGGATAATAAAGTACCGGTTTGTCTGTACGCCAACAGTGCGGATAGTTATGGACGTGCTTTTCTATTTTGAAAGCTTGCTTACCAGCCTTCATCATCATGCAAAGAGCAATATCCAAAGATTCGGCAGCCTGGGCAGCCTTCTCATCATATTTTCCGTCCACCGTAAACTGCGGGTCATAAGCATTCTTCACCCATGCGCCTTGATATTCCTTATATTTATCTACATCCACGCATTCCTTGACGAATCTTTCATCCAGTTCATCCAACAAATAAAACTTACCGGTAAGATCTACCATCGGGCGGGTTTCACCTTTCTTATTTATCATGAACAATGACGGAATACCTGCCGCACGTGCCACATTCGCATCATCCGCACCAAAAGTCGGTGCAATGTGCACGATACCCGTACCGTCTTCCGTCGTCACATAATCCCCTTGAATAACCCGGAAGCCTTTATCGCTGACTTTCCACATTCCGTCTTCGGAAACCTCTATCGGTTTCACCCAAGGAATGAGTTGTTCATATTCCATGCCCACCAGTTCCGTACCTTTATATTCGGCCACTACCTTGAACGGAACCAACTTATCTCCCGGTTTGTAATCCTCCAGATTCAAGTCCGCAGCTTTCGGATTAAAGTGAGTATTTAACAACGCCTTAGCCAAAACAACCGTAATCGGTTCTCCATTATATGCATTGTATGACTGTACAACCACATAATCAAATTTCGGGCCGACACAGAGTGCCGTGTTTGAAGGCAATGTCCATGGAGTGGTGGTCCAAGCAAGGAAATAAGGAGTTCCCCATCCGGTCATTTCCGGTTTCGGGTTCTTTATCTTGAATTGGGCAACCATCGTCGTATCCTTCACATCCCGGTAACATCCCGGCTGGTTCAGCTCATGAGAACTCAACCCCGTTCCTGCTGCCGGAGAATATGGCTGGATGGTATATCCTTTATACAACAATCCTTTCTTATATAATTGCTTTAACAGCCACCAAAGGGTTTCAATATAACGGTTGTCATACGTGATATAGGGATGTTTCATATCCACCCAATATCCCATCTTGTGAGTCAAGTCCTCCCATTCTTTAGTAAACTTCATCACATCCTTGCGACAAGCAGCATTATATTCGGCTACGGAGATTTTCTTGCCGATATCCTCCTTTGTGATACCCAACGCCTTTTCTACACCCAATTCTACAGGTAGTCCATGCGTATCCCATCCGGCTTTACGCTTTACCTGATACCCTTTCATCGTTTTGTAACGGCAGAAAATATCCTTAATCGTACGGGCCATTACATGGTGAATACCCGGCATACCATTAGCCGAGGGAGGTCCTTCAAAAAAAACGAACGAAGGACAGCCATCACGTTCTGTCATACTCTTGGCGAAAACCTGGTTTTCGTCCCATTTCTTCAGCACATCTTTGTTCACCTGTGAAAGGTCAAACTGCGAATACTCAGTAAATCTCTTACCCATAGCTATATCTACGATTTTACTATTTACAATTTACACTTTGAGGGGTATCCCCGTTTTTAAGGGTGCAAATTTACAAAAACATTTGTTTAGTTGAGCAAAAAGCAAAGACTTTTAATCGGAATCCTATAAAGTTAACGATTTAAACTGCCTGTGACCTAAACAAAACAGACCTATCCTTGTTCTACTGAAAAACCTAAAAGCACTTATCTTATGAATTACGGTATTAGTATTTTATTCAGAGCAATCCCTTTGGTGATGGCACTCTTTTGCTTCGGATACGGAGCATTCATTTACGGTTACGGAGATGCAGGAGGTCGCGTTGTGGCAGGCCCCGTCGTTTTTTCACTAGGCATGATATGTATTGCGCTGTTCTGTACGGCGGCTACCATTATCCGGCAAATCATACATACTTATAACCGAGCCGCAAAATATGGATTGCCGATCCTTGGTTATCTGGCAGCTATTGCGACAATCATCACAGGAATATGCATCTTCAGTGGAGCTGATTCTCCTTCAGCATTCGTTGCCGGTCATGTAATAACCGGTGTCGGATTTATTACAGGCTGCGTAGCCACTGCCGCCACTTCTTCCACCCGCTTTTCTTTTATTCCCGAAAACTCTAAAAGCACAGGACATGAAGTTCCGGATGGAGCTTTTTCCTTGGGTGAAGAACGTACGATGGAAGCCGTTGTAATCACCATATCTTTGGTTGCATGGATATGGGCATTTGTTTTATTAGCCAACAGCCATGTTCATCCGGCTTACTTTGTGGCAGGCCATGTAATGGTAGGCCTTGCATGTATTTGTACCAGCCTGATTGCGTTAGTAGCTACTATAGCCCGACAGATACGTAATGTATATTCGGAAAAAGAACGTTCACAATGGCCGAAGTTAGTATTACTGATGGGATCTATTTCCTTCATTTGGGGGCTTTTTGTAATTTTCGCGGACTCAGGAAGTACAAACGGTACTACAGGCTATATCATGCTTGGGCTTGGTTTAGTATGTTACAGTATCTCCAGTAAAGTAATCCTCCTGGCAAAAATATGGAGACATGAATTCAAATTAGCCAACCGCATTCCTTTAATTCCGGTACTGACTGCATTGGCTTGCCTATTCTTGGCTGCATTTGTATTTGAACTTGCCACAGTACATTCGGATTATTTCATTCCCGCCCGCGTCTTATCAGGACTGGGAGCTATCTGTTTTACCTTATTCTCCATCGTCAGTATCCTCGAAAGCGGTACTTCCAGGAAGGGATAAAACGGGAATAAATCAAAGCTCTTTTACCACAGATTACACGAACCTTCACAGATTAAAGATTAAATGATTCATTCTTAATAAAAATAATCCAATAGGAATAATCTGTGCCAATCCGTATAATCTGTGGTGAATTTTGAGCCACTGTCTTATTTCTTTAGTCTTACTTCATAAACATCACTTCTGCGATCTTTCAGATTACGTACGCTACCATAAGTATGCAGTTCATTCAATAAATCCAAATCCACATCCGAAACAAGAATCATCTCGGTATTAGGAGTCGCTTCCGCTCTCTTTCCGTCAGTCGGGAAAGCAAAGTCGCAGGGAGTGAAGACACCGGACTGGGCATATTGAATATCCATATTATGTACACGAGGAAGATTCCCCACACTTCCCGCAATAACTACAAAACATTCATTTTCAATAGCGCGTGCCTGCGCACATACCCGGACACGGGAATAAGCATTCTGCGTATCGGTCAGGAAAGGCACAAATAATATCTGCATCCCTTGATCCGCCATCAAACGGGATAGCTCGGGAAACTCTACATCATAACAAATTAAAACTCCGATTTTAGCGCAATCGGTATCAAATGTCTGCAACAACTTACCGCCACTCAACCCCCAACTCTTGATTTCATCCGGAGTGACATGCATTTTTTCATACATTTCGTATGTACCATCCCGACGACAAAGGAATCCTACATTGTATAAAAGTCCGTCTTCTTTGACATACGGCATACTTCCGGTAATAATATTGATATTATAACTGATTGCCAGATTGATAAATCTGTCGCGAATTTCCTCTGTGTACTTCGCAAGCCCACGAATAGCCTGAGACTCTCCTTTATCATTATACTTCGACATCAAAGGAGCATTGAAATACTCCGGGAAAAGGACAAAATCACTTTTATAATCCGATACTGCGTCCACGAAAAACTCTACTTGCTCAAACAAATCATCCAATGTCTTATAACTACGCATCTGCCACTGCACCAAGCCTACACGGACTGTTGTTTTCGGATTAATATATTCCTGCGTAGGTGGCTGATAATAAATATTATCCCATTGCAACAAACAAGCATAATGTTTCGATTCTTCGTCATTAGGAAGATAATTGGTCATGACCTTACGGACATGAAAATCATTTGACAACTGAAAAGTCAGAACCGGATCATAGATTTCACGCTGACGCACCCGTTCGATGTATTCTTTCGGACGCATCTTATCAGCATATTTATGATAATTGGGGATACGTCCACCAAACATAATAGCTTTCAGATTCAATGTTTCGCAAAGTTCCTTACGGTATTCATACATACGACGTGCCAAACGCAAACCACGATAACCCGGATGAATAAACACTTCAATGCCGTAGAGGATATTTCCTTTAGGATTATGCGTGTTGAATGTTTCCTTGCCTGTCACTTGCGCATACGTATGGTCATTCTTCACTTTATCATAATCGACAATAATAGACAGGGCACAACCCACAATTTTATCATCGACAACCGTAACAATCTGTCCTTCCGGGAAAATATTGATTAATTTCTGAATTTGGGCGTGAGTCCAAAATACATCGCTACCATCTGAATAAACGCGGGTAAACGATTGAGATAACTGTGCGTAATCTTCTATCTGAAGATTGCGTATCTGCACTTTGTTAATTTTTATCGGATGTTGTTCCATAACAATACGTGTTTTTATTTTAAAGTAAGTACAAAGGTATGGCTAATCTTACAATTATGTTTTCAAAGTAAGGAATTTTAATACATAGAAAAAGTTTCATTTAATATCAGCAAATCACCTTTCAGCATAACCACCTAAAAAATAGCCTATTACAACACTACTACTTTTTTGCCGCTAAAAGATTAAACACATAATAGCGGTTTCCGAAAGACGTATGTTTAGCCATAAATCCCATTGCAGAAAGTTTCAAGCTTAATTGACGCGCAGACACATCTTTCAAAGCTGCCGAATTAAATTTACGCATCACCTGAAATATCTCAGCCGTTGTCAACCAAATACCTTTTTCCATTTCAAGAGGATGGCGGAAGCAACAATGAAACACATCTTCCAGCAAGGATTGGCGATAATATGTCTTGTTATGCTTTTGTAAAACCTTTTCCTCCTCCCTACTCAAATAATCCGGTGCACCGGATTTCAGTTCCTCTTTCAACTGTGCATATAGCTGCTTGTGCTCCACAGGTTTCTCCGAAATAGGTTTCACTACTTCCACACATAAGAAACGACGGCTTCCTGTTGGATCAATCAACACTTGATAGGAATTCGTTGTAGCGATAAAAGAAGCAAGTCGTGGCTCATTCACCCATCCCAATCGTTTACCACGAAAAACAGGTATATTCACCATTTGAAGCAGATTCTTTAATGTAGCCTGTTGACTCTCTTTAACCTTATCGAATTCATCTAAATTAATCAATCCGTTTTTCACCAACTTCTTCTCCGGTGAACTGCCCACTGCTAAATTCAGATTATCAATAAAATAATGCCGTAGCGAGTCAGGCATCAGTAATCGACAAAAGGTACTTTTACTTAACCCCTGCTTTCCGCTTATCAATACAGGAGTAAGCGCATTGGCGTGCAGCCGTTCTTCTCCACTCCACTGTGACAACATTGCCCGCAACCAGCAATGTCCACCTTTCAGCCATATTTCATTATCAGAAACACGTAATAATAAAGGCAGCACACGATCTATTCCATCCCACTCCGGCAATTCCTTCACATAAAGATGAAAAGGATTATAAGATTCCACTTTATTTGACAGAACCATAGTAGGTACATCTCCTCTCCAGCAAGGTATTCCTTCCAAACGGGCATCTACAATAATCCCATTCATTTCACGCTCATCAATAGGCCGATAACCACTTTTTCCATTCTTCTCTTTATATTCCGTAGCTCCTGTCAGAGTGTTATAGCGAAAAACGAAATTGTTATTCAAATATTCCTTTATTTGTAACATCAGCGTTTGACTCCATTTTTTTGATTCATCTGCCTTCTCATGAGTTTTTTCAACTATCTTTGGCTTTTTCGTAACTTTTTGTTCCACGATTTTGGATACTTCACAATTTGCTATCAGTTTCTGCATTTGTTGCTTCGGTGTAAACAATCGTTTTATTGCTTCTACCATTTCTCTAATCATTGCTTTCATACTTTTTTTAGTTATTACGAGAATTGAGATACAAAAGTATATTACCAAAGCACTGATCTGCAAATATATTCATTCAGTATTTCTATAAAAATAAGCTAACTAAAACAAACCGTCAAAGTATTGTTTTTGATTAGATTAATTCGTAATTTTGTCCCATCATATTAGTCGTAGCACATATCGTGCAATAGCTATCGCACATTATGTGCAACAACTATCCCACAATATATGAGTTAACTGTTGCACATAATGTGAGCTAACCAATAGGAAGGCAAAAAATATAAAAACGACTGCGTAAAACTGTTAACTGATACGCACAATGCTATTAATAAATGAAAGCTTTATACGATTTCTTCCGTACTCCGCAACCCAAAGACTCAAATAAGATAAGATATCATGCCCGGTTAGTGGTCAGAGACACCATCACGTTAGAAGAGATAGCAGAAAATATCGAATCCAGAAGTAGTTTACGACAAAGTGATGTTACAGGAACTTTTATAGAGTTCGCTAATATCTTCAAACAGGAATTATCCAATGGAAACAGCATTCACATTGATGGAATTGGTTCTTTCCGAATAAAGGCAGAATCACCGGAAGTACGCTCTCTGAAAGAGATACGTTCTGAAAATATTCATTGTAGCGGAATTATTTTCACTCCCGAAAAGGACTTGCTTCGTGAACTGAAAGCCACATCTTTCGAGAAAGTAAGTGAAACTCACCGCTCACAAGAATTGAGCGACATAGAAATTGATGGCAAACTGGCTGAGTTTTTTAAAGATAACTCTTGCATTACTACGCAACAGCTTTGCTCTATCTGCGGATTACGGAAAGCAACAGCACTTCGCAGATTACAGAGACGAGTAGATGACGGCAAATTATCCCATCCGGGTTATCTTCGTTCTCCTTTTTACTTCCCCGTGCCGGGATGGTTTGGAATATCTAGAAATAGTTAATACAAACATTTATTAATTCACCTTTAAAATATGAATTCCCACAAATTTCCTTATCAAGGACAAATCGAGACAATTCTTCATTATCTAAATTCCATGATACAAAAGAATTGGACAGGAAAAACTGCCGATGAGTTCAATCGTTTGATATCCATACCTGAATTAGCTAAAATGGCATGCATGTCTGTTCGTAATCTTCAGCTGATGTTTAAAGCTTACACTAGCGAAACATTACATCAATATATCATTCGTACCCGCATGGAATATGCCCAGCAATTACTCAAGGATAATAAAAAAAGTATAGCTGCAATATATGAGTATATTGGATTTGCTAACCAGTCAGCTTTAAATAATACATTTCAAAAAAAATACAATCTCACTCCTCGAGAACTGCAAAAGAAATTATTGGAAACAAGTCATACTTATCCTTCATATATTTCTCCTTACCGCATAGTGGAATCAGAAACAATACCTGTTTTATTTTTATCTTATATTGGCAATTATGACACTTGTAGCACAGTTGCTTTTGAGATATACACTTGGGATTGCCTATATGAATATGCAAAAGAATATTCTTTATTACCAGATAAGGAGGATTATTGGGGGATAGCCTATGATGACACGGACATTACCTCATTAGAAAAATGCCGTTTTTACGCTTGTATAGCAATTCAGAAAGGAATAGGTTCCAATCCCCCTCTTACTAGTCCAATAAAACACATGGATTTACCTCAAGGTACATACGCAGTTTATATCCATCAAGGAGATTATGCATTGTTAGATGCCTTTTATGAGACTATATTGAAACAATTACCGCAATTTTATAGCTTAGGAGAAACTCCAATCTTAGAACATTACTTGAACTCTCCCACTGACACAGATGTGAAAGAGCTTCTTACTGAAGTTTGGATTCCAATCGTTAAATAATTTTATATAAGGGCGATATTTCACCCTTATATAAAACTAATAGCATCATGCCTGATATACACTTTCTATCAAAGACTTAGGACAATATCCGAGGATGTCAATAGAAATTTTCTCGGCTTCTTCTTTTGAGATGTTACCATTTACAATATAATTCCTAAATACATTTTCCTTTTCTTTATATGCATAAGATGAAAGCAGCGGCCCTATGATCGTTCGTAATTGCAAGTCTTTAAAATCGTCACTTTGTTTGTCACTTAAACCAACACGCGTAGAATGCATGATGATTGATTTACTTTCTCCATCACGGCAATCTTTTACTGCTTCTTTTAAAACAGATTCTTTTTCCAAAGCATCATAATCTACATTCTTATCCTCAACAATAAATTTTAAAACATTATTCGGTCCAAATTTAATTGTGCCATCATCAAACTTAGCACTTCTTATTAAGATGCCATAATATGCATTAACGTCATCAGATAAACAAATATCAATACCTCCTCTTGTTCCACCTTTAAATTTTGAATTCTTAGTTATACCTGTACGATGAACATAAAATCTTCCATAATTATTCTTTTGCAGTTCATTTCCATGCACAAACTCATCATTAAATTTTGCATCTTTAAAATAAGCTTCTACTTCAATTGGATAAATCCGTAGCCCATTACTTAGTTCAAACATATAGTTTGTGACTATTTGTTTATTAATTACTTGAAGCTGTTTCTCTATTTCCTTAAAATCACTACATTGCCTTAAAACTGCAATCTCCTTTTTCAAAGTATCCATAATTATTATAGTATTAATATTTCTTTGGGTAAAGATAATCTTTTTAGTAAAGAGTTGTGCCGAATATATCAACTTTTTTACTTCTCACTTAGATAATATCAAATAGTCAACAACGGAGTCCCAATTCGGATACTGTTCCGAACCAAATAAGATTAATTCACCACTAAAATTTTCAGCACCATTTTTGAGGCGATCATCTATCAGAAAGTCCCCTTTGTTCAAATTTTTATGATGACTAAGAATTAATCGTTTATAACCATCTGTACCTAACCATTTTCTCACCCATATTAGTTTATCTGACCAGGCAGAAGGATTATTCCAAGGTGCCGTGGAAAGAATATATACATCATAAAAACGCGCTAAATGATGGTAGGCATTAATTGCTCCTTCATACGGACTCATTCTTGCAAAAATATTAGGAACCTCATCATATCGTCCTTCATACTCTCTCTTTTCGTATTCACTCAACTTGTTAATACCTGATTGAAAATCAACCAGAACATTATCCATATCAATATAAAGGATAGGTTTGGAAGTCGATAATGTTGGTATCATATAATTTCTATATTTTTGATTTTGAATTTAATGAATTATCCTGTAGTGATAGCCATTCCTTTGAACAGATGAAGAACTCTGGTTCACTCCGCCAAGAATTAGAATCCCACCGCATATGGATTAAGTAGCATACAATAGAAAACCAATTAGGAAATCGTTCTGTCCCTAGGACAATCAGCTCAATCTCATGTATTTCATTCTCTATTTGTAATAAATATCCATTCTTATCATCCCGTTGACAACAAGCTGATGAGAAATCTATAAAAATAAAATGGCACCAGCCTAGTAAACCACGAACTCTATCTTCTTTCTTCTCCAAAGCCTTCACAAAAAAAGATTCTTCTATATAAATATAAAAGCTAGGGGGAGCAACATATGATGTCATTTCTTATCTTGGTTTTGTTTTCTTAATTCTTCAATTATCTTTCTCTGATTATTCACAATTTTACTGCTACCATTTATCCATCGGTTAAGCTTTACACCAATCCAAAATAATATCACAAACCCAATAATTAATTCCATATTTTTCTACTTTTTAAATTATATTTGAAAATAAACTAGATACATAATTACTCATAGTCCAAGACAAACAATTCAATGCACCTCCCCATCTCTCTACAATCGGAGCTGTATTAACTTGGTAAATTCGTCCCTCATAGGAAGGATATAACTCTTTTATCTGTTCTAAAGCCTCTCCATCTGTAGGTAATCCAAGTCCGGGGACAATGATTATATCACGTGTCTGAAGCATATTTATGTATGCCCAACTATTCTCATAATACTTACTAAGTTTTAAATCCACAACTACAAAAACGTCATTCAATCTACGTCTCATCTCCCGTTCTATCTTTTGAGGATATACTTTCAAGTTGACCAAAATCTTACCATCGCCAATATTGTGAACAATCCCATCTGTATGACCACAGATATCGTATCTATCCCATGGTAGAAATATAATATCTGCTCCATGGAAGTTTGCCTTTAATATTGCCAGTACTTCTCCCTGATCGATCTGCGAATTTTCTTGGAACACTTTTTCTGTCATGAGAATAATTGGTTTCCGCTCTCTTATACATGATCCCATCCACTTAGAATTTCCCTCACACACAACAACATTCCCTCCATCAACTATAAGTGGCGATTGAATAATATCCATCTTGCTACTCATGGCTTTAAGTACGGGAACAATATTAGTTTTATACTGTGGTTTATCCGTCAAATAATCAGGTTCATAGCGGAATTGAATATAAGTATTAGCTCCCCACTGTATTGGCATATAATCTTGGCACCAATAATCTTTAGTGTGCATCAAAGTCCTATGTGCTATATGATGGCGAGAAAGAATATTAGATAATTCTTCATAAATTTTAGGGTAGTGACGTACAAAAAGGTTCGAGAAATAAACGGTATCTTTATAATGTTCTATAACCATAATTCTGCCTAACGAAAAACAAATAATAATATGTTATAAATAAAAATGCCATTTGGCGAATATCAATAAGGATAATCTGCCATATCCCAGCTTTTATCTCTTTTTAAATCCAACTCTTTTAGAAAAAGCACTATTCATATCTATATAAACTGGAGTATCTATTATTTTTGTTCTAGCAATACACATATCTTTTTAACTTGTTAATTTAACTTCAAAATACATTCAACAATCTCATAAATATCACAATGCAAAAATAAGTGCTTTGTCAGACTATACATTTACTCAAAAATGCAAAACTGTTGGTTATAGCTTAATCAAGCAAAATAAGCTACTGATTTACTAAAAGATATGTATATAAATGATTATGACACCATACCATTGGTACGATGTCATAATCTCAATAGAGTCATGTCAAGAGAGCAAAGTCATAATGACACGATGAAATTACACTAACCTAACCTATTTATTTTTCTTCCAAAGTTTGCTCATATCTTCCAGTGTCTTCCCTTTTGTTTCGGGTACCCAACGCCAAACGAAGATAGCAGCAGCCACACAGATAATGCCGTATAAACTATATGCAAACATTGGGCTGAAATCGTACAATGCCGGGAAAGTAGAAGATACAATATAGTTGAATATCCATTGGAAAGCCACAGCGATTGCCACCGCTTTACCACGGATGGTGTTCGGGAAGATTTCCGCGATCAATACCCAGCAAATCGGTCCCCAGGACATCATGAAGAATGCTGCGTATACAATCACTGAAAGCACCGGAAGGATACCCTTTATTGCCATACTGTCACACATCGCCACTGCAAATGCACCAACAGCCATACCGATAGAGCCGATTATCAACAACGGTTTACGTCCGAAGCGGTCTACAGTGAAGATAGCAACCAGTGTAAAGACAATGTTTACAATACCCATAATAACCGTTTGCATCATACCGCCGCCTTCCGCACCTGCATTTTCAAAAATACGAGGAGCATAATATAGCACGGCATTAATACCGATAGCTTGCTGGAATACAGATAGCAGAATACCAATCACAATTACCGCCACTCCATAAGTAAATATCTTCTCTGTCTTTTCGTAAGCGGTAGCTTTAATATCATTAAGGATTTCCTGTGCTTTTGTCTTACCATTGATCTTTTCCAGAATTGAGTAAGCCTTTTCATCCTGCTGTATCAAAACAAGATAACGAGGTGTTTTCGGAACAAAGAACAACAACAGTCCAAAGAAAGCAGCTGGGAAAGCCTCCGAACCGAACATATAACGCCATCCTTCATAAACAGTCCACATATCAGATTCAGAACTGACAGACAGCACACCGGCTGCATCTTTCAAAATAACAGGATTCTGATGGTCGCCCATAATCAGGTAATTCACAAAGTACACTACCAGCATACCGAAGATGATAGCAAACTGGTTACACGATACAAGCGTTCCACGAATATTGGAGGGGGCTATTTCAGCAATATACATCGGGCAGACTGCAGAAGCCAGTCCTACTCCGATACCACCCAAAACACGATACAAATTAAAAGCAATCAGTAAATCCATGTTCGGCTTTCCATATTCGAAGAATAAGAATTCCGGATAATAGGAACCTAATGCTGAAAGGAAAAAGAGTATGGCAGCAAGCCTTAAGGAGTTGCGACGTCCCAAACGGGAAGCAAATATACCGGAGATCGCGCCACCCAGTACACAGCCAATTAATGCACTGGAAGAAGTGATTCCATGCATTACTTTATTGTATTGAAAATCAGAGGCCGAAAGGAAAAAAGCCTCCAAGCCTTTCTCTGCACCGGAAATAACCGCTGTATCATATCCGAAAAGCAGTCCTCCCAAAATGGCGACAGAGGTTATCGAATATAGGTAGAGTTTACTACCCTCGTTCGTTGTATTAATCATGGTTATAAGTAGATAAAGTAGTGTTGTAGTAGTTGGATTTATATCACCACAGATTTCACAGATTGACACAGATAAAATTCAAAATAAGAGAGAAGAAAATTAATCTGTGACAATCCGTGTAATCTGTGGTGGGGTTAATTAGCAATACATATTCAGAATTGCTTCATAAAGCTCTTGTTTACCGCTAGTCTGCTTCGGTTCACCGTTTGCTTTAGCATAAGCAACTACATCTTCCAAAGTCAACTTGCCATCTTCAAATTCTTTACCTTTACCACCATCGAATGAAGCGTAACGGTCAGCCAACATTTTCTTATAGGGAGATTCGTTCAGCAAAGCAGCTGCACTTTCCAATGCACGAGCCATAGCATCCATACCTGCGATGTGAGCGATGAAGATATCTTCCAGGTCAGTAGAGTTACGACGAGTTTTAGCGTCGAAGTTTGTTCCACCGTTACCCAAGCCGCCGTTGCGGATTATTTGCATCATAGCTTGTGTCAATTCGTAGTTGTCAATCGGGAATTGGTCTGTATCCCAACCATTCTGATAATCACCACGATTAGCGTCGATAGAACCCAACATACCGTTGTCTACTGCCACTGCCAATTCGTGTTCAAAAGTATGACCGGCCAAAGTTGCATGGTTTACTTCAATATTCACTTTGAAATCTTTGTCCAGGCCATGAGCTTTCAAGAAGCCGATTACAGTTTCCGTATCTACATCATATTGGTGTTTAGTGGGTTCCATCGGTTTCGGTTCGATCAGGAAAGTACCTTTGAAACCACGGGCACGAGCATAGTCACGAGCGATAGTCAACATCTGTGCCAAGTGTTCTTTTTCACGTTTCTGATCTGTGTTCAGAAGAGACATATAGCCTTCACGACCACCCCAGAATACATAGTTCTGACCACCCAATTCGATAGTTGCGTCGATTGCATTCTTGATCTGAACAGCAGCACGAGCTACTACGTCAAAATCAGGATTAGTAGCAGCACCGTTCATATAACGTGCATGACCAAATACGTTGGCAGTACCCCACAACAGTTTGATGCCTGTTTCAGCTTGTTTTTGTTTTGCATAAGCTACAATTTCTTTCAGATTGGCCTCATATTCTTCAATGTTTGCACCTTCAGAAACCAAATCCACATCGTGGAAACAGTAGTATTCGATACCGATTTTCTGCATGAATTCGAAACCTGCATCCATTTTATCTTTTGCAGCTTGAACAGCGTCTGCGTTACCGTTCCAAGGGAATTGTTTTGTTCCGCCACCGAACTGGTCACCGCCTTCAGCACACAATGTATGCCACCATGCCATAGAGAATTTCAACCAATCTTTCATCTTCTTTCCATTGATTACTTTCTCTGCATCATAATAGCGGAATGCCATCGGATTTTTGCTATCCTTACCTTCAAACTTAATCTTTTCAATTCCAGGGAAAAACTCTTTTGTTGCCATAATTAATAATGTTTTTTAGTGTGAGAATGCACCAATATGAACAGCACATTACTCACGATGTTATACTTAGATTATTTACTCATCGATTTTTCTAAACGATACTTCCATTTAGCATACGCGTCCGCATATTCCTGGCGTTTAGCCATATTAGGCTCAATCACATCCAATTTGTCAAGCGTAGCAAATGCCTCATTATTATCTTTATAGATACCTGCGCCAATACCTGCACCTTTCGCAGCACCTACCGAACCATCCGTATCGTAAAGCTCAATGGTGGCTCCGGTCACTCCGGCCAACGTATCACGGAAGATAGAACTCAAGAACATATTGGCGTGTCCGGCATGAATCATCTTCACAGGAATCCCCATCTGTTCCATTATATCAATGCCATACTTGAAGGAGAACACAATCCCCTCTTGAGCTGCACGAATAATGTAATGTTTGCCATGTGCGTTGAAATCCAGTCCGCGAATACTACATCCGATTTCTTTATTGTTCAGCATACGCTCGGCGCCGTTGCCAAAAGGCAGAATACTGATTCCCGCGCTGCCGATAGGAGCTTTAGAAGCCAACACATTCATTTCATTATAAGATATTCCTTCGGGAGCTATATTTCGTTTTACCCATGAATTAAGAATACCTGTTCCGTTGATGCATAGCAACACTCCCAAACGTGTTTGGTCTATTGTATGATTGACATGAGCAAAGGTATTGACGCGCGATTGCGGATCATAATTTACTTCACCGTTCACTCCGTAAACCACTCCCGATGTTCCCGCCGTAGAAGCTATTTCTCCCGGATTGAATACATTTAAAGAAAGAGCGTTATTAGGTTGGTCACCGGCACGGTAAGTAATCGGTGTTCCTTCTTTCAAACCCAACTCCTTAGCTGCTATCGCATTGACACGTCCCTGCTCTGCAAAGGTCGGTTTAATATCTGCAATCAAAGAAGAGTCGAATCCGTAATAATCCATTAGGAAGTCGGCCACCCGGTTGTTCTTGAAATCCCAAAACATACCTTCCGAAAGTCCGGAAACGGTTGTGCAAATCTCTCCACTCAACTTCATGGCAATATAATCACCCGGCAGCATTATCTTGTAAATCTGCTCATAGATGGCAGGCTCGTTTTCTTTAATCCATGCCAATTTGGAAGCTGTAAAGTTTCCCGGCGAGTTCAACAAATGAGAAAGACATCTCTCCTCTCCGATCGTTTCAAACGCTTTCTGTCCGTATGGCACAGCACGGGAATCACACCAAATAATAGCGGGACGCAACACATGCTGATCCTTATCAACGCATACCAATCCATGCATCTGATACGAGATGCCGATAGCTTTAATTTCAGCAGCACTCACTCCAGATTCGGTCATAATAGCTTGTGTAGCCAACTTTAAATTTTCCCACCAACTCTCCGGGTCTTGTTCCGCCCATCCGGGATTTACCGCGATAATGTTCGCCTCTGTTTTCGGAAAGAATGCCGATGATACACATTTGCCTGTTTCTGCATTTACCAAACTCGCTTTTACAGACGAGCTACCTATGTCATAACCTAATAGAAACATAATTTTATTTACGATTAAACGATTTACTATTTACGATTTAACGCTCAATGCCCGACTATTAATACTTTAACATTCAACGCCTAATACTTAATACTTGATACTTACTTGAACAGGGGCTATCTTCTTACCTTATTATATATCTTCTTATCAAATTTATAATAACGGGCAGCACGGTGAGCCACTCCTTGTTGTTTTTCTTCCAAAGGAACTACATATTCCATCATTGCTATTTTTTTATGGAAGTTACGCACGTCCACGGCTTTGTCGTATACTAATTCAAAAAGAGTCCTTAATTGTGCGGCTGTAAATTTACGCGGAAGCAGTTCGAACAACATGGAAGGATTAAATTCTACGAACTGACGAATATAAGTCATTGCTTCCTTAATAATCAGATTATGGTCAAAAGCTAATGTTTTCACATCTTTCAAAGCAATCCAACAAGCCTGGTGATCATCCAGGTTCTTGTCCAATGTACGGTCTATCTTGACCATAGACAGATAAGCTATAGTCACAATACGCTCTACCCTCGATTGCATAGCCCGTTCCAACCAGCGCACATCTTTGGGATTACTGGTTCTGTTTTTAGAGCCGAATGCCTTAAACTGCATCAGATTTACATTTTTAAGTCCTGTCAATTCGTACAAGACACGTTGTGCAGCTTCGTCCAGATCTTCATCCATATATATAAGACTTCCGGGAAGTTTCATATCGTGATATACTTCACCATTATCTTCACCCGCACGTTTCACAAGCAACACTTTCAGTTGTTCTCCGTCAAAACCAATCACAACACAATCCACTGATATATGATTGTTGGCCAAAGGAGTATTTTTCTGTATATTATGCATATATATTTCTTTAAGACGATGCAAATATAGAAGAGAAATGCAGTCCTAACAAAAATAATAGATATGCTATAAAACATTGTTTTTCATATATATACATATCATATATCATACAATATGTACAGTTGGCGTTATCTTACAATTTACAATATGTATTTTAGCTATTCGTAGGAGGAGTAATTGTATAAAGTACGAAAACTATATTCGCACTTTATTATCAGCACTTTTCGCATTTGTACCGATAGATTAAAACACTAGTACTTATTGTATTTTAAACGATATGTCCTTTTGTACCTTATCGTTTTTTATCCTATCTTTGTAACCTAAATATTAAAAAAAACTAAAATGAAACATCATCCTGTCATTTTATCCATTGCCGGTTCCGATTGTTCGGGAGGTGCAGGTATTCAAGCGGATATAAAAGCAATCTCAGCATTAGGAGGATATGCGGCTTCGGCCATTACCGCAATTACCGTGCAGAATACATTAGGAGTGCACACTGTACAGGCTATGTCTCCCGAAATCGTTCGCGGACAAATAGAAGCTGTTATGGAGGATCTCCAACCTGTTGCGCTAAAAATAGGTATGATAAATGACATTCAGATCGTCCGTGTCATTTCTGACTGTATCCGAAAATATACTCCGAAATATATCGTTTACGATCCTGTGATGGTATCCACCAGTGGACGAAAACTAATGACGGACGAGGCCATAGAAGAAATAAAGAAAGAACTGTTACCACTTGTCACTTTAGCTACTCCAAATCTTGACGAAACAGCCGTACTTATCGGTAACCCCATCCATAACATTCAGGAAATGCAGGAAGCCGCCAAACTACTGACGGAACATTACTATATCAGTATATTAGTAAAAGGCGGACATCTGGAAGGTGATCTAATGTCCGACTTCCTATATACCTCCGAATCTGCTTCCTATATATATAAGGAGAAAAAAATAGAAAGTAATAATCTACACGGAACAGGATGTACCCTCTCTTCCGCAATTGCCACTTATCTGGCAAAGGGATATCCCTTACACGAATCTATCCGCCACGCCAAAGCCTATATTACCCAAGCCATCCTTGCCGGAAAAGAGTTACACATCGGTCATGGCAACGGTCCGTTATGGCATTTTCCGGACTCCGTTGCACAAATGTGTACAATTTGTGCGGTTGTATCATAAAATTCCGTAACTTTGCACCCGCAATTAAAAACCAATTAAATAATAAAAATATGAAAGCATTTGTATTTCCCGGTCAAGGCGCTCAATTTGTAGGAATGGGTAAAGACCTGTATGAAAACTCAGCTTTAGCAAAAGAATTGTTTGAAAAAGCAAATGATATCCTCGGATATCGCATTACAGATATCATGTTCAACGGTACAGACGAAGACCTCCGCCAGACAAAAGTTACTCAACCTGCCGTATTCCTCCATTCTGTCATATCCGCTCTTTGCATGGGCGATGACTTCAAACCGGAAATGACAGCAGGTCACTCACTTGGTGAATTCTCAGCTTTGGTAGCTGCCGGTGCTTTGACTTTCGAAGATGGACTTAAATTGGTTTATGCACGTGCAATGGCTATGCAAAAAGCCTGTGAAGCTACTCCGTCCACTATGGCCGCGATCATCGCACTGCCGGACGAAAAAGTAGAAGAAATCTGCGCATCTGTAAATGCAGAAGGCGAAGTCTGTGTACCTGCCAACTATAATTGTCCGGGACAAATCGTTATCTCCGGTTCTATTCCGGGCATCGAAAAGGCTTGTGAACTGATGAAAGCTGCCGGAGCCAAACGCGCTCTTCCATTGAAAGTAGGTGGTGCTTTTCATTCTCCGTTAATGGATCCTGCTAAAGTCGAATTGGAAGCTGCTATTAAAGCTACGGAAGTTCACACTCCTAAATGTCCGGTATACCAGAATGTAGACGCACTTCCCCACACTGATCCTGCAGAAATCAAAAAGAATCTGGTTGCACAGCTGACTGCTTCTGTACGCTGGACTCAATCAGTTAAAAATATGATAGCTGACGGTGCTACGGATTTCACTGAATGTGGACCGGGTGCAGTACTTCAAGGATTGATTAAGAAAATCGATAGTTCAGTGAGCGCTCACGGTATCGCATAAACAGAAACAACATAATAAGAAAGGCGTGTCGGTTATCACCAACACGCCTTTCTTTATTTTTCGGCTGTATATCCAGTCTTAGTTTCTTGGCAAAGCTTCTTTCACTACCATTGAACGACCTACATATTCTGCACCGTTCAATTGCTTGATAGCGTTGTTAGCTTCTGTATCATCCGGCATTTCGATAAACGCAAAGCCTTTTGATCTTCTAGTTTCACGGTCTGTGATTAACTTTACTGAAGCAACTGTTCCATACTCTTCCATTACATTTCTCAGGTCTGATTCCTTAACATTATAGCTAAGATTTCCAATGTACAAATTCATAAAAATACAAATATAAAAAATTAATAATTCAATAAGAAAGTTTTGGGAAGAGCTAAATTAGAGATGGATATGCTCAAATAAATGAGAAGATTCATGTAAAATAATCAAATCGCAATAAACCTCTTTATTGTTGTTGATGCAAAGGAAAGCATTATTTAGGGATATCGCACTATGTTAGCCCCTTTTTCTTCTCATAAAACATCTTTTTTATGAAAATAGGCCAATACTTAACGTTCAATATCCCTAAAAACAGCCTGATACCTTTATAATCTCACTATCCGCAATGAAAATACTTATGCACCAAATCTAACATGTCCTGTGGTTTTCCTTCCAAATCCGCACGTAATGTCTTGTCGCCATAACTGCGAAGCTTACGGATGATACCATCAATCATTGCCGGACTGAATACATTATATTGTTCAAAAATGGCTCTTTGTTGTTGCAGGCAATCGGCAGAAGCCTCACAGCTATCCGGCAGTTGCGCTAATGATTTCAGCTTATCTTCATTCTCTTTCTGATGGATATTCACATTTACATATGTCTTTTGGGCAATCTCCAATGCGTTTCCGATTTCAAACCCATGACGGCAGGCAACAGCCAAGCCTGCCAACAGTTGATATAGATCCGCCGATCCGTCCGGAGAACGCATTTCTACCGTCTGCTTTTGGCTAGTGTCGAAATGGCTTTCAGCTTCTAACGGGTTTGCCAATGTACACATATCTGTTTTTGCAGCCCACCCTAGAGGTACACGCACTAATACAGAACGGTTGCGATCTCCCCAACAAACATTGGTAGGTGCTTCCTGATGAGGAACAAGACGGAAATACGAAGTTGGATTGGTGTTCCCGAAAGCAGTGATTGAAGGAGCAAGCAGCATCATTCCTGCAATTGCCTTGCATGCCGTTTCCGACAAAACGCCATCTGCCAGCATTTGGTTCTTTCCGTCCTTCATTATACGCATATGGATATGTAACCCCGAGCCGGCTTTTCCTGCTGTAATTTTAGGAGCGAATGTTACATTATATCCATACTTATATCCTAAATTGCGGATCACCCATTTGGCTATCATCAATTGGTCTGCCGCCTGTGATACGGGAACAGGCAAGAATTCTATTTCATTTTGTTCATAAATATTGCCATCCAAAGTAAAGTTACCCACTTCGGAATGTCCGTACTTTATTTGCCCGCCTGCCTGTGCGATATAAGACATACATTGGGTGCGGAACTCATTGAATTTCGCATAAGGGCCTGATTCATGATAACCGCGCTGATCGGTCGCTTGAAACATACCCGTATCCGGTGCTATTACATAATATTCAAGTTCGCCCATAGCTTGAAATTCCATTCCGGTGACTTCCGTAAAGGTCTTACTTGCTTTGTACAGGGTATGTTCCGGCGCACTTTCAAGCGGTTCTCCATCTTTATTAAAGAAAGAACAAAGCATGGACAAAGTCGGTATTTCTGCAAACGGATCAACAAATGCTGTGCAAAAACGAGGAATCACGTAAAGGTCACTACTGCCCGCCTCTATAAAAGAGAAAAGACTAGAACCGTCTACCCGTTCTCCACAAGTGAGAACAGCTTCCAGATAAGCTTGATTATTAATAACAAAGTTCAGTGTTTTCAAACGACCGTCTCCCGCCGGATACATAAAATTGACCATACGGATATCTTTTTCTCGAATAAATGAAATAATATCGGCTTTAGTAAATTCAGAAGCCGGCTTCTGAAAGAATGCCACCAATTGGTTTGCATTCATTGATAATTCTTGATTCATAATCGGTTGTTTTTCGTTGTTATATGATTAAAACGGTTTGCTGAATGCCAAAGATAAGGAAAAATTCACTAAATTCGTGCCGAACTAACGAAAAAGTAACTCATGGAGGTATTTACAAACAGCTGGAATAGTCGGAAATATCAGATTGGCTATGCTCTAAGCGGAGGATTTATTAAAGGATTTGCCCATTTGGGAGTAATGCAGGCTCTTTTGGAGCATGATGTCAAACCGGATATTATCTCCGGAGTAAGTGCCGGAGCACTCGCAGGAGTATTCTACGCGGATGGTAATGAACCTCATAAAGTTCTCGATTATTTCTCCGGACATAAATTTCAGGACTTAACAAAATTGGTTATTCCCAAGAAAGGGCTATTCGACCTTTGTGAGTTTATTGATTTTCTCCGAACAAACTTAAAGGCTAAGAATCTGGAGGATTTACAAATTCCTTTGATTATCACCGCAACCGATCTCGACCACGGACGTATGGTTCATTTCCATCGTGGCACCATAGCGGAACGGGTAGCCGCTTCCTGCTGTATGCCTGTCATGTTCGCTCCTGTCAACATAGAAGGCACTAATTATGTAGATGGCGGGCTGATGATGAATCTTCCGGTTTCTACTCTTCGCAGGATTTGTGATAAAGTAGTGGCTGTCAATGTAAGTCCTATCATGGCACAAGATTATAAAATGAATATTGTAAGTATCGCTATGCGTTCATTCCATTTTATGTTCCGTGCAAATACTTTTCCCGAAAGAGAAAAATGTGATTTATTGATCGAGCCTTATAATTTATACGGATACAGCAATACGGAACTAGAAAAAGCAGAAGAAATCTTTGGACAAGGATATAGTACTGCCAACGAGGTACTCAACCAATTATTGGAAGAAAAAGGGAATATATGGAGATAATCCATATTTTTCCTCCAAATAACAATAAATATAAAAATCTACTCGATATGAATGACGAAAAGAAAATAATTATCTATCAAGTGTTCACACGGCTGTTTGGAAATAATAACAATCACTGTGTTTACAATGGGGATATCAGTACCAACGGTTGTGGAAAAATGGCGGATTTCACACTGAAAGCACTAGGAGAAATAAAAAAACTAGGTAGCACACATATATGGTATACAGGCATTATCGAACATGCCACACAAACAGATTATCGCCGTTACAACATCGCACCTGACCACCCTGCCGTTGTGAAAGGCAAGGCTGGGTCACCCTATGCTATCAAAGATTATTATGATGTTGACCCCGACTTGGCAAATGATGTGCCGGGACGCATGAAAGAATTTGAGAATCTGGTGAACCGCACTCATCGTGCAGGGCTAAAAGTGATTATAGACTTTGTGCCCAACCACGTAGCCCGTCAATACCATTCGGATGCACAGCCCGACGGAACGACAGAGCTGGGAGTCAACGATGATTCAAGTTTGGCTTTCAGTCCGTACAATAATTTTTATTATATTCCTCAGGCTGAACTTCGCGCTCAGTTTGACATGAAAAACGGTGCTGCAGAGCCTTATCATGAATTTCCGGCCAAAGCGACCGGAAATAATCGTTTTGACGCTACTCCTAATATCAATGACTGGTATGAGACAATTAAACTGAATTACGGAGTGGATTATCAAAACGGTGGTACCTGTCATTTCTCCCCGACTCCGGATACATGGATAAAGATGCTGGATATACTTCTTTTCTGGGCATTAAAAAATATTGATGGCTTCCGTTGCGATATGGCGGAAATGGTCCCCGTAGAGTTTTGGGAATGGGCTATTCCACAAGTGAAAGAAGCTTATCCCGAAATTATTTTTATCGCAGAAGTCTACAATCCGAATGAATACCGCAACTATCTGTTCCGTGGAAAATTTGATTATTTGTATGATAAAGTAGGATTATATGATACTTTAAGAAATGTAGCCTGCGGATATGAATCTGCTACCGCCATTACACATTGCTGGCAAAGTCTGAACGGGATTGAGAAAAGAATGCTTAATTTCCTTGAGAATCATGACGAACAACGCATCGCTTCTGATTTCTTTGCCGGTAATCCGCGTAAAGGCGTCCCGGCACTCATTGTTTCCGCCTGTATGAATACAAATCCCATGATGATTTACTTTGGGCAGGAGTTTGGAGAAATGGGTATGGATAATGAAGGATTCAGCGGAAGAGACGGACGAACCACCATCTTTGACTACTGGAGTGTAGAGACTATCCGTCGTTGGCGCAACGGAGGTAAGTTTGATGGAAAAATGCTCACCGAAGATCATAAATACCTATATGATATCTATCAGAAGGTACTTACACTTTGTAATGAAGAACCGGCAATCACGCAAGGAGTATTCTTTGATTTGATGTATGCTAACATTAACGGATGGCGTTTCAATGAGCATAAGCAATATACTTTCATGAGAAAATATAAAAATGAACTGTTGTTTTTCGTTATCAATTTCGATAGTCAATTAGTAGACGTCGCAATCAATATTCCTTCACATGCTTTCGATTTCTTGCAAATTCCTCAAATGGAAAGCTATCAAGCGGTTGACCTGATGACGGGGGCTAAAGAAGAGATCTGTTTGTTACCATATAAACCAACAGAGATTGCAGTGGGAGCTTACAACGGAAAGATTCTAAAAATCATGTATTAGACTATACACTCTCATTTTATGCACATCATTCAAACAAATATTCAAAAAGGCTGTTTTAAGTAGACAATTAATAATCCTCTAAACTCAAAGCTTATGAAAAAAATTAATATTTGGACAGTCGCGTTACTTTTGATAATATCCGTATCCACTTTTGCCAATACTCCTCCCGGTAATATTCAGTCAACTTTCAAGAAAATGTATCCAAAGGCTAATGATATAGCTTGGTCACAAGATGATGGATATTATTGTGCCAATTTTGTAATGAACGGATTCACTAAAAACGTATGGTTTAATACTCAAGGGCAATGGGCTATGACACAGACTGACTTCGTCAGCCTCGACCGTTTATCGCCTGCCGTTTATAATGCTTTCGTATCCGGATCTTACGCAAGCTGGGTGGTAGATAATGTAACGATGGTCGAATTCCCAAAATGGCAAGCCATTATAGTGATTAAAGTAGGCCAGGATAATGTCGACATTAAATATCAGTTATTCTATACTCCACAGGGCGTTTTGTTGAAAACCCGCAACGTGAGTTATTTACATGATATTCTCGGTCCAAGTACATTTTTTCTTAACTAAAAAGAGTGCATAGAGAAAAAAGCCCCCGCAGATGTAATGATTTGCAGGGGCTTCTATTTTGTGTGGAAAGAGTTATTTCTTCTTTCTAAGCACTACAGCAGTACGTGCAGGTATATAGAGTTTTAACCACTCTTTCTTTTCTTTTTTGTACAACGGATCAGCATTTGTAAAATGAACGATAGAATCATCGGTCAAGCCATTTCCTCCAAACGAGACATTATCCGTATTCAGTATAACTTCGTATGCACCCGGAGTCACCAGAAAACCATAATCGGTGAACGACTGTTTCGGATTAAAATTGAAGACGAATATCAAATCCTTACGACCATATGCCAATACCTGATCACCATCATTATGCCAGATTTCCTGAACAGGTGTTGCCTGGAAGTTTTTTACACTCTTGATTACTTTCAGCATTTCCGCATCAAAGTCTCCCATATAATGATAAGTAAGATCCTTATTATCTACCAAATTCCATTGGCGACGGGCATATTTGCAAGACCATCCATTACCTTCGCGCGGGAAGTCAATCCATTCCGGATGACCGAACTCATTGCCCATAAAGTTTAAATATCCTCCATTGATTGTAGAGGCTGTCAGCAGACGGATCATTTTGTGTAAGGCAATCCCCCTATTGACTACATAATTTTCATCCCCTTTCTGCATATGCCAATACATATCAGCATCAATCAAACGGAAAATAATCGTCTTATCTCCCACCAATGCCTGGTCATGACTCTCCGCATACGATATGGTTTTCTCATCCTGGCGACGATTGGTGACTTCCCAGAACATACTGGAAGGTTTCCAGTCCTCATCAATCTTTTCTTTAATCGTCTTAATCCAGTAATCCGGAATATTCATAGCCATGCGATAATCAAATCCGTAACCACCGTCTTCTACTTTCGCAGCCAATCCCGGCATACCGGAAACTTCTTCTGCAATTGTGATAGCTTTCGGATTAACCTGGTGAATCACCTCATTAGCCAACGTCAGATAACAAATCGCATTATCATCTTGATGTCCGTTGAAATAATCTCCATAATTACAGAACGCCTCTCCCAAACCGTGACTATAATATAACATAGACGTTACCCCATCAAAACGGAATCCGTCAAACTTATACTCTTCCAGCCAGAACTTACAGTTAGACAATAGGAAATGAATCACTTCATTCTTACCATAATCAAAACAAAGAGAATCCCAAGCCGGATGTTCGCGACGCCCGCCCGGATAGAAATACTGGTTCGGATCACCAGCAAAATTGCCTAAACCTTCCACCTCATTCTTTACAGCATGAGAATGAACGATATCCATAATTACAGCAATTCCCATCTCATGTGCCGCATCAATCAAGGCTTTCAATTCGTCAGGAGTACCAAAACGGGAAGAAGCAGCAAAGAAACTAGATACATGATAACCGAAACTCCCATAGTATGGATGTTCTTGAATAGCCATGATCTGAATGCAATTGTATTCTTCCTTTGCGATACGCGGAAGTATCTTTTCACGAAATTCATTATAGCTTCCAACTTTCTCTTCCTGTTGTGCCATGCCAATATGGCATTCGTAAATCAACAAAGGGTTAGTGGTAGGCTTAAATGCCTTCTTCTTAAATTTATAGGGCTTCTCCGGAGCCCACACTTGCGCACTGAATATTTTTGTCTGTTCATCCTGAACCACCCGTGTAGCCCAAGCTGGAATACGTTCACCTTGACCGCCATCCCAATATATATTCAGTTTGTACAAGTCTCCATGATGAATAGCATCTTCCGGAAGATTGATTTCCCAAATTCCATTCTTCAGTTTCTTCAACTTGTAAGCAGCTTTTTCTTCCCAATTATTGAATGTACCTACCATATAAATATGTGTAGCATTCGGCGCCCATTCACGAAAAGTCCATCCTTTGGCAGTACGATGCAATCCGAAATAAAGATATCCCGATGCAAAGTCCGAAAGAGTTTGCTTTCCTTTATTGGTTAATTCGGCCTCCTTGTTCAGCACATATTGATGACGACCTGTGATTGCATCAGCAAAAGGCTCCAGCCATGGGTCATTTTTGATAAGATTAAGTGTCTTTTCCATATCAGAATTGAATTTAGATTATGCTTTTACTTTTACTATTACTTTCTTCACACCCTCCGGAGTAATGCCGGGGGCATGTCCATCTTGAGGAAAGAAAATAGCAAACATTCCCGGCTTCACAGTGATATAAGTTTCAGCTAATCCTTCAAAAAAAGTAATATCTTTTTCTGCATTATAAGGCGCATCTACCGGAATACAGTCTTTTGCAGCGGTATATCCCATGATTTCCGTTCCTGACAATGGAATCTGAATATCAATAAAATCACGATGTGTCTCCAACTTGGCTTCTTCCTTAGTTTTAGGCTTGGTTTGTGCTATATTTACCAACAAATCTTTTCCTTTCAACTCCGTCTTACCTATTTCCATAGCCTGAAGATCATGAGATTTTAAAAACTCAATAGCTTGTGCAAACAACGGATTCAAAGACGCATATTTCTCCAGATTTTCTAAAGTATCTACTACCATATCAAGTTCAATTTTAAAGTTTATATTTTAGGTATTATTCAAAATCATCAATAGTGTAATTAATAAAATCGGCAAACCGTTTGAATTGCCGGAACACCTTGTCTATTTGCTCCAACACATCAGATTGAGTAAAAAAACTATCAGAGACATTATAAGAACAGATGTATTCTTTGCACTTCAAATAGTCAATATACTTGAAATCTTTCGGAAAGCCTTTAGGAGCGGTTTTCAAGAAATCCTCCCCTATCACCGGAAAATATTTCTTAAATTCCGGGTCTTCTGCAATAGCAACAAATTCTTCAATATTATCATAAATAGATTGCCGGACAGCTTTTAAGACATTTGAAGGTAGACAGAGACTTCCTCCGGCAAGCATAGAACCATTCGGTTGCAAATGCACATAATATCCGCAATGATTTGATTTCTTGCCTTTCGCATTAATATATCCTCCAAAATGTATTTTATAGGGTGTTTTATCAGCAGAAAAGCGGGTATCCCGGTAAATACGATAAGTACAGTCTTTGGGTTGAATTCCCCGAATCGTTTCGTCAAACAGAGATATACGGGCAATCACTGTTGCCAGAAAGTTATCAAACTCAGCACGAGCCAATTCATATTCCGCCTTATGCTCATTAAACCACTCGCGATTATTATTCGCGGAAAGATCTTTTAAAAACTGAAAGATAACAGGTATGTTCATCTTTATCATTTTCTATTATTACCCTACAAACGTACAAATTTTATTTCATATAAACTACAAAAGGACACAAAAGGAGATAAAAAAAGCATCGGCTTAGTAAACCGATGCTCTAACACATTTATCAAAAAAACAGACTCTTCTGTCTCTGATGTACTTTAGCTTTCACAAGTGGAGTACAATCTCTTTAATTAATCTTATATCTAATACTATGAAAAACACATAAATATAACAGTACAAATGAGATTTTTGTTCAGTACAGACCTGCATATTTCAGTTAATTATAGTTATAAAACCGGTAGAGAAAGATAACTATAAAAAAGGGCTACCCAGACAATGTCTATCGGTAACCCTTCCTAGTTCTTTATATGATAGTCTAATTTACTTCATTGCAGCTTTCACTTGAGGAAGCATTTTCTTAACGTTTGCATTCTCCGGAGATATTTTAGCAGCTTCTTCCAGATAATCTACCGCTTCTTTGAATCTGGCATCAGCTTTCTCTTTTTCCGCAGCATATTTATCCGCATCAGAGTTTGCCAAAGGAGCAGCTTTCTTTAAAATATTAGCTCCATCATTGTAACACAAAACACCCAAACTATACAACGCATTCGTTTTGTATGTCTTATGATTCAAAGGAATTACTTTTTTAAAGTTTTCTTCTGCTTCTTCTGCCTTACCTGCTTTCTGAGCGGCAAGCCCTGCTTTCAAAAAGTGAAGACCATAATTTTTCACCATTACCTTATTGTTAGGATCTACCTTCAAGCCTTCTTCTAATGTAGCCACATATTCGTCAGTTTTCTTCAACGCATCCAAAGCCGCAGCCTTACGAGCGTATGCATTCCCTATATTGAACTTCTTTTGAATTGCTATATCAAAATAAGTAACAGCTTCGGCATATTTCTTTATCTCATCGGCAGCCATACCACAATAATAAGCTGTTGCAGAATCTTGATTATTAGTTTGCTTCAAGTATTCACTAAACTTAGCATACGCTACGGGATAATTTTTAGCATTGAATGCGTCATTTCCTTCTTTTTTAATTTGGTTAGGGTCGGTCTGTGCAAAAATGTTAGTAACAGTAATACAAAATGCAAATAAAAAAATAAATTTCTTCATAACTTTATGTGTTTTTTAGTTGTTTATCGTTCAAAAGTAAACCTTATAATAGAAAAACACAACCCTATTTAAGTTTTTTGAGCTTTTTGAAACCTATATAACGTTCGTTATTCTTCGTAAAAAGGGCATTCCTCTATTTAATTATCCTACCATATATAGAAGACACCCAGTATTTGTATTCTATAAATAGCTGATTAATAACCAAAAAGAAAAATACAAATAAAAAATCAGCCAAAAGTTTTTGATATTCCACAAAAAGCACTACCTTTGCATCCGCAAATAAGGATGGTTCCGTAGCTCAGCTGGATAGAGCAACGCCCTTCTAAGGCGTGGGTCTTGCGTTCGAATCGCAACGGAATCACACAGTAAAAAGGCTGATTATCAAATGGTTAATCAGCCTTTTTACTTTTCTAATTAGCTGCTATTGATTAAAAAAAAACGAGAAAACTCTCACTTTTGAGCAATTTACCTTGTCGAAATCTTGTCCGAGTGTTTTCTCTAAATTTTGAAACTATGGCAACAATCAGATTAGCTCTAATCCCGGCAAAGGAATTAAGCGATGGCTCTCACAAAATTCGCATAGCCATCCATCACAAAGAAGAAACAAAGTACATTGTCACTCGATTCAAAGTTAACAGTCTTTCACAATTTAAAAATGGGCAAGTAGTCAAACGCCCTGACGCAGCACTAATCAATACCAAGTTGCGTAATATACTCAATGAATATCAAGAAAAGCTTGACAGCATCAAATGCATTCAGATGTATGATTGTAAGCAACTACGCGAAATATTATTAAATAATACTTCCGCTAATCAAACAGCAGCCACCTTTCAAGCTGTGGCAAATATCTATATAACAGAATTGATGGAAGAAAAGAGGGAAAATTACGCAAAACTATTAGAACGGAACTGTAGGTACTTTACAGAATTCACAAAAGGAGAATTTTTACTATCCGAAATTTCACCGGAAATTATCAATAACTATGCACGGTTTCTAAGAAACACAAAAAAAATAGGAGAAACCACATTAAACATGATGATGTCAAGGACAAGGACCATAATCAACAGAGGGATTAAAAAGCAGCTTGTCAAGTATGACATCTCCCCATTCGCGTATTACTCAATAAAAAGCTCTCCTATCCGAGAGGTGGATATCACTATTGAAAACCTTATAAAAATAAAGGACTACTCACCGAAAGCAAAGAAGCTGCGTGTGGCACGAGATTTATTCATACTATCATTTTATCTTGGAGGAATAAACCTGGCGGACTTACTTAACATTGATTTCAGGAAGACAGAAGTCATCGATTATATAAGAAAGAAAGCGCGCAATCTAAAACAGGGCGAACAACGAATAATCATCCCTATACCAGAAGTGGCAAAGCCTATAATAAAAGAATGGATGAATAAGAATACGGGGAAGCTTGATTTCGGATACAAATTTACATATTCCAATTTCTATAGGTATCTGACAAGAAACCTCAACGAAATGGCGGATACACTCAATATCAACCAGAAAGTGGTGTATTATTCCGCCCGTAAAACCTTTGCTCAATTCGCATCCGAACTTGGCATACCGGATGGCGTGATAGACTATTGTCTCGGACACTCTGATAGAAGCAAAGGAATCATAAGGTATTATACTAAGGTTAAACAAAAACAAGCAGACATAGCAATCAACAGGGTAATCGACTACGTAAACAACCCGGACAAATACAAGGAGTATATAGAAATGAGAGCAGATATCATGTTGATGAAAGGGTAAAGAGGTGGTTTGCTATTATGAATAGAGGTAAGATAGAAACAAGAGGTAGCTGTCAGATGGCTACCTCTTGTTGATTTCGTAAAATATCTTTCATTACAAACCCATAAACCAACTATACCATATCAATATCCGTCATTTTGTTGCAAGCCGTATTTATCTATTGCCGCTTGAGGAATAGGCAGAGAAAAGTGCTTTTCCGGATTGAAATTAGCAACCGGTGCCATATAGTTTATGTTTTTCTTCAAAAGTCTATAATATGGGTATAACTGACTATCCCCAATCAAGCATTGATGGCAGGTCTCTATCAATACATCATTCTCAAGGGAGGTTACTGATGATAAAGAAAGCGCATTCCTTACGATATTGATCTTTTCAACTGCTTCCATTTCACGATCCATGTTATTCAGGGCGATACAGTCTATTAAAGTAACCTCATTTGTTTTGTCCGTTATCTCATCACACACAGACTTCGCCTCATTATACATTTGAGACCATAAATAAATTTTAGCCAAAGCAGCTCTTGCACTTTCAGAAAGTTTCGAAGGCAAGTTTTCAACATGATATTGCAGATTACTGAGCAACTGATTTTTTGTTTGCTCCGCATTCAGTCCACTATTCTCATGAATAATTTGCCCATAATACCCGTAAAGTTGCATTTTTAGGATAGACATATCCAAACTGATAGAATCAGAAAGGCTTTTTGCCTCTTCTGATTCGGCAATGCTTTCTTGATGTTTCCTGCCCTCTTCCAATACCTCATAAGCCAAATCCCAAAATTTATCGGAAACCGCTCCTACATCATTGTAGTCGAATCCGCCAAAACCGGTAATTAACTGGCTTTCCAGATATTTTTGCGCATCATTGTATTTTATCATACTTTGAGCCTAGAGATATCTCACATCGTCTATATTGAGAGAATCGGTAGGCTCCTCTATTTCTGAATAACTTTGTAATACTTCTGGAATAATGTATACATAACTGCTACCAGCTAACGTACCGTTTCCTTCAATCCGAGTACCATTTATATATGTAAAGCCGTTTGCATCCTTTGTAACATGCAGGTTTTCATCGTTGATACTCTTTAAAATCATCCCATGCGTCAATTCATTTAGTGCATAACTACCTTTTGCGATACTTCTCATGACAGAAGTGGAATCTAAAACTACGGAACGGGTAGTGATACTTTGTCGTCCTTTTTTTTGCGATACTGGATTTTTTACTGCAAAGACAGTCAATTCATCTTCTTCCAAGTTCGATACATCAATCGTTTTTAATATCTCTAAAAACTGGCTGACTTCTGGAGTGCTTTCCAAATTTTCTATCACTTCTTTTACCGCTTCTTCACCCTTAGACGTAGGAGGGGAAGCTGGATCATCGTCATTGTTACAAGAGGACAGGCCTATTAGAGAAAAGGCACAAACAACATAGATACTTGTTTTGAACAGAGTACCAATAGAATCAAAAAACAGCTTTTTCATATGAATAAGAAACGGCCTTTCCAGTCCCTTAAAGACCTCTATTATTAAACGGAGAAGCGCGGAACTGTAATGCTATATCTTAAATTCTGAAAATCTAATGAGCTGATATAGTAATAGCACCACACGTACAGTGTGAAAACCACTATGCCACTTCTTGTTCAATTGAAAAATTTCTTAGTTTTTCATCTACAATTTCTTTTATGTTTTCTCTAAGCCCATTCTTCACTACATCCTATGAAAACAGATATGATAAAGAACTTTTTCATTTTAATAAGTAAAATGAGTTTTAGAGCACTCACAAATTTATTTATTATTTTCAAGATAATCAAACCGTTTTTTTATAAATTGTAAACAAATCGATGAAAACTAAGGGTAAGAGTTGAAAAAATGTGATTATTATGATATTATTTTTTCAGCCCCAAAAAGGAATAATCTAATTACCCCAGTACTAGTACAAAGTTAGTTTAAATGAATAAAGGCTGCCAAATAGGCTGCATCCGCTGGCTGCGGTTGTTGACACTCGAATCTCACTCCGTTAGAGAGGGAAATATATCAATCTTCAATGTCTGCAATCAAGTCTTTAAAAATTTTCTGGGAGGAACGAATACCTTCTAGGAAGGTTGCTTCATTTTGCGAATTTGTAAGGGTATTGTCATCAACAAAGGTAACATAGACAAATCCTAGTGCTTCTGCTGTTTCCTTTTGAGTGTTCGGTTCTACAAGACATTCAATTGCAGTCCTGATGAAACAAAGTCCGTCACTTACCTTCATTGCATGGTGAGCTGTTTCACCGTATTTTGATAGTTTTTCTTTATATCTTCGTTGAGTTCAATCAGTAAGGCTATTTTATTCCTTGTGAAATATCGGCATATTACCTCATTAAGCCCTAGTTCGGTATTCTTGAAAACACGTTCTCTATAGCGAGAAAAGAAATGGGCACTGTACGCATCTATCCTTCTAGTCCATACCATTGAATCGGCGTCGGTATGTTTATATGGAGAGCACCCCCATTTCAGAACGAATCGACTACTATCCACATTTATTACAGAGAAATAATTAAATTCAGGATTTTCAACAGCTTGTCTATTTGCAGCATAAAAAAATAAAATGTATGAATTACGTCGACTAGGATTTGTGTATTCAAATAGTTCCCAAGCCGGAAAACGGAGAGTCTTCCGAAATTTTTTCACAGCCTTTGGCATTAATTGCTGACGCTTATATTCTATCTTGGAACGGTCGGAGGCCAATTCTTCATACATCTCATAAAATGTCATTGTTGGAATAACCATAATATAACAAGTTCTAAACGTTTAATTAAATAGATTTACTTGAGATTATGTAATCATATTTTTAGCAAATATAAAAAACATCAAAATATATCTAATTATCAATCCTCGAAATAGCATTTTCTGAAAGTATTATTAGGGGATTCATATATGGGCAACCGTAGCCAGCGATGTAGCTTATTTGGCAGCCTTTGGTAATTTACTCTTTACATCCCAATCAAAAGAATAGAGATGCCCGTTGATCGGTACATTTACAGTCAAAATTCTACCTTTCTTCCTTTTAATGTTCATATAACCTATTATTCCATCATTAGGATGGAGCGTTGTTTTCTTTAAATATCCTTGTTTCTTTACTTCCCTGTCATTGTCCATCATCTTACTTAACGTTTGCATTTGGTAAGACGAAGCCATATTAGCTTGAATTGCGACATTGGCATCATAATGATTAGTCACCGTTGTATAAGAGAGACCATTTGATGAATACGAAGTGGAATAAGACGTAGAATATCCGGCACTTCCTGCACTAAGCCCAGAAGAAAAGCCATATAAGGCCATAGCCCAGTTTTGAGACTTTCTTATCTTTTTCTGAAAGGATTCATTTGTATATACAACTAATTGGGATGTATCCCCTCTATTGGTTAATAACTGGGAAGTAACATTTTCAGGCATAAATATGACCGATGAATCACATTGGTTCTTGATGAAAACATCTATCCGGTAATATTTACCATAATCATCCTTCGTTTCATAAGCTGTAAGGCCAACGATAAAACCATTCGCATTTCTATATGCCCAAAGATTCCCATCATTATATTCTGTCATAACCGTAGAATCATTTTCTGATAGAATTAAAGTTTGTGCTTTTGATATTATTGAAATACACACAAAAAGAAATAAACATATATATTTCATACCTTCAATATAATTTATATAAGTTACACCATAAGATGAGATTAAAATGTAAAAACGAAATTATAAATAATATGTGAAATATCCAAAAATAATCTAGCAGTAAAAAATAATAGAAAAGTAATCTACGAATACTAACGTATTATATTTCCCTTTTCTTTACCACATAAATAAGTTACAGCCAGCTCCAGCCCCAACGTACCAACCATTTGGATAACCATAACCAACTTGTCAAGTTCTAGAACCTTTACTTTACAAGGCGGAGAAGTAGCGGTAAACTGAGTAAGCAAACCTAAGAAATATAAAAATTACATAGAGATAGACAGACATTATTATGATAAAAGAATAAAAGCATCCTATTCGGCCTTTATTTGTTGTACCTCTAACTTCGGTTTATTATGTAATGAATCTACTACAGTTTCCATTGGTCCAATCTGATCTATTACTGATTGGCTAGTTTTTGATAGCGTAAAAACCAATATAACATATATGGCTATTAATACTGCTCCTGCTATACAACGCCCTGTTTTCAAATATTGGTACCAATTTATCCTCTGAATTAATAATGGCGAAATAAATAAATACAAAGACGCAAAAAGTAATAACAATACTCCAAAACCAATCGTATTAGCTATCAATTGATATAAATTCAAAGTCGTATTATTAATAAATATATTAACAATACCAAAAAAGAAAAGTAATAGCTGCTGTAAATATCGCTATTAAATCATAAGCTTTTTTATCTGAAGTTTTAATATCATTTTTTATCTGAGTTATTTCTTTTCTCTCTATTGATAGATCACAACGAAACCTTAAATACTCTTTGGTTCTATTAAATTGCTCCAATCGTTCTTTCAGTGTGTTATAGTCTATATATTTCGCATAAGCCGAAGGTACAAATAGTTTAATTGATTCATTATCCACACAGTACATAGATTCTTCAAATGGTAATTGAAAAGGAAAAAACTGATGGGAACGACTCCATTCGTAAGATTCGCTATATAAAATAATTATGCGCCCAAGTTCTTCCAGTTTATCTTCTATTAGTTTATCATCAAAATCCTCTTTTTCTATATGAAGTTCAATACATTTAATAATAGCTTCTATAGCCTTTTCATATGGATGGAAATTTCTCACTCCAGTTTTCGCTTGTATATTCTCTATGTGCCGAAGCTCTTCTTTTATTTGTTTTAAATTGGGTTCGCATTTTTGCGTATAAAACGAAAAGCGACAATTATGCAAGAAATTCAATATAGAATTCAACGAAAATTTATTATATTCCTCTACTGAATTACTAGGATTTATAAACTCTCTCGAATTTCGTTTTATTTGATATATATCTGAGAACTTTTTAAGAACAAAATCCATTTTAACAATATCAGACTTATTTGCAAGATTCTGTTTATAATATTTCATCAACAAAACAAATGATTTCAATTCAGGATTTCCCCCACTAATATCATTTAAAAGTTCATTTGCTTGTGATTCTGAATCACATTCTTTTGCAATAAACCCATCATAATCCCCTATGTCTAAATCCTTAGGATTTATGCATATAGTACTTGATTCAGTATTAATATAAAAAGGAGATTCTTTAATATTGTATATTATAAAATGGCATTTGTGGAGCAATACAGCTAAAACTGACCTTCTTTCAGAACTACCTTCAGAGATGTATTCCTTTAATCTATCTCTACTTATAAGTAGATTTTGGAATTCATCTTCACCAATAGGAAACCGATAATCAAACAAACATAAAGGAATTGTAATCTCTGGAAATAATTTAAGAATTTTATCAGTCGAATTAATATTTTTCAATTTGTAGAAACCATATTTATATTGGTTTTCCTCAGTACTAAATTTATTTTTCGAAATTGTTACAAAATAATTATAGTGCTGTAATGCATTATAGATTGAGTAATTCAAATCTCTATATCGTGACAGCAACTTGTCAACCTTCTCACTTCCAGAGTCTGAAAGTGATGGTGGAGCATATTCTACTGTCGTTTTGGCAAGAAAATTATTTAGTACATCTAGAAAATTAGGAACATTAATATATTCCCCACTAATAATCGACCTACTTAACAGTATAAAACATGTCTCAAAGAAATTTTCAATTTGAGCACTTTTATCAAAAAAGACAGATTCTTCCTCACTACTATTGGGAAGCCAAGATTCTGGAAACTCTTCTATGAATTGATTATAACACTGCTCTAATATAAAACCCATCCTACTTGTTTTATTTATTCAAAGTATTTATTTCTATCATTTCTAATCGATTCTATAGTCATTTTGTAACTTGACATTTCCATTAACCTAGCAAAAGTTATGGATTGTCTCCAACTTTCCCACTTATGTGTAATCTCCACCAAAGAAAAAGCATTTAATAAGATAAGATGCTCATTTTTCTCTTTTAAGGTATTAACAGCATCTTTTACTTGAGTGTAATCTTCTATTCTATAAGGTAATATTACATTTTCCTTTTTGATAATAGACCTTTCTGTTACAATATAAGATGGCAATCTATTATCTTGAATAGCATTATATATATCACTTTCCACTGGTCCATATGGCAATGCATGAAAATTATTAAAAACATCCAATAAATCTCTTGCACCTTCCCTCTTTGGTGCAGCAGTTAAAAATAAAAGCTTGAGTACGGATAACTTAGAACAGTTCTGAAAATTCATGGATTCTTTACCCTCTTCTTTATACCATTGTTCAAAGAGAGACAACATATAATCAAAGGCAAATATTTTATTCATAACAACCGTATTAAGTTTATAATAGTAATGCTTATATCATTAAATTAGTTTGCAAATAAAGTAATTATTCTCTCTTATTCTGTTTTTTGTTAACATTCTTAAGCAAACAGTAACATTGTAGCTATTAAGTTGTACACTTAAATTTACCACATAATCACATTCCAACTCACTCCTGCACCCACATACCAACTGAACGGATAACTATCCCCATCCTGCAAGCCAAGCCCCAAATACTTTTCCTTCGACTTAACGATATGGTAGATGCCATTTGTTACCGTCTTATATACTGTTCTCAGGAAATATATACAAGCTGTCTACGATTATCAAAACGAAGTACGATTTTCGTTTTCAAAAAATATGTTATAAAATGATACTTCAATACCATTTTACTAAGTACTCTCGGAACCAATTTTGCCAAATCTGACTTTTCAAATGTCATTACAAAAAGTCTTTCTCAGAACGGATATTATAAATTCCCGGATGGGTTCTTAATACAGTGGGGGTATTTTAGCGGAGGTACTGCAAATAATCAGTCTATAAATTTCCCATTATCCTTTAAATCTTGTTTTTCCCTTGCTTTTTCTAGTACGACGGATAACACTAATAATTCTATATGGTCTGTGAATTATGCCGCTATATATGCTTCATATTTTACGGTTTATAGAAGATATGCAGATGCAGGAACTATTGCTAACTCTTCACAGTCATTTAGATGGATAGCGATAGGGACTTGGAAATAGTATAATATCACAACATTATTTACATCATGAAATATTTTAGTAGAAAATTGGTAGCAATTTTAGTACTCATAATTTGGCTAAGTTCTCTCGGAACTAAGTACGCCAAAGCAGACTTTTCAAATGTTATTACAAAAGCCCT